>Ga0208224_1000316_pt1 | contig 8873 bp, 9 predicted proteins | sample LakMenEpi26Oct09_FD_150735 | JGI IMG/M metagenome (GOLD analysis project Ga0208224, IMG submission 150735) | Freshwater microbial communities from Lake Mendota, WI - 26OCT2009 deep hole epilimnion (SPAdes) | ecosystem: Environmental > Aquatic > Freshwater > Lake > Epilimnion/Euphotic zone ... | reverse complement strand
ACCAGACCACATGAAAGGACAACATGATGATTTGATTATGTCTTTGGCGATGGCTGTGTATGTGTCAGATTCATCATTTTCACAACTTACAAAAGTAACACAACAAGCTAAAACAATGTTGGAGTCTTGGCAAGTAACATCTTACGACCCACCAAAAGAACAGTATTTTAATCCGTCAATACCAAATAAACAATATAAAACAAATATTGCTTATCAAAATCAACCGACAAAAAAGGATTATCAAGACTATTTATGGGTAATTGGCGCACCAAAGCGTTGATAAAAAATACATATATATTAACTTTTTACTATGGAAGAAAAAAACCTGACGATATGGCAACGATTGTCCCAAGAACTTGGACCAAATTCATTGTTGGGTCAAGATATACCTACTTACAAGTTTGACAAAAAAGAACTTTTAAGAACTACTGACAAAGAAGAATACGAAAAACAAAAACTTCAAGCCAGACAAACATATTACATTACAAGTCAATGGGCCAAAATTGAGAACAATTTATATTCTCAGGCGGTTTATTATCAACCAACAAGATTGGCTTCGTATTATGACTATGAGTCTATGGAATATACACCTGAAATTTCTGCGGCTTTGGATACATATGCTGAAGAATCTACAACCGTAGATGAAAATGGTTATATGTTACAAATATACTCAGATTCACCAAGAATCAAAGCAGTATTAGGTGATTTATTTAACAATGCATTGGATATTAATACAAACCTTCCAATGTGGACAAGAAACACCGCAAAATATGGTGATAACTTTGTATTTTTAAAGTTGGACCCTGAAAAAGGTGTTGTTGGTTGTTTACAATTACCAAACATTGAAATTGAACGTATTGAGGTTGGTATGCAAGGTAAAGCAACATCAGGTTATGGTGGAGCGGTTGTTGCGTCAGGAAGTGACTCCAAAAGTTTACAATTTACTTGGAAAAACAAAAGTTTGGAATTTAATAGTTGGGAAGTCGCTCACTTTAGATTATTGGGTGATGACAGAAAACTTCCTTATGGTACTGCAATGTTGGAAAAAGCAAGACGTATTTGGAAACAATTAATCCTTGCTGAAGACGCGATGTTAGTTTACAGAACATCAAGAGCACCTGAAAGACGTGTATTTAAAGTATTTGTTGGTAATATGGATGATGCGGATATTCAACCATATGTTCAAAGATTTGCTCAACAATTTAAAAAAGACCAAATCACTGACCCACAAACAGGAAACGTAGATATGAGATTTAATCAAATGGCTGTTGACCAAGATTTCTTCGTACCTGTAAGAGACCCATCATCTCCAAACCCAATTGAAACTTTACCTGGGGCAACAAACTTATCTGAAATTGCCGATATTGAATATATCCAAAAGAAACTTTTAACCGCATTAAGAATTCCAAAAGCATTCTTAGGTTTTGAAGAAGTTGTTGGTGATGGTAGAAATTTATCATTACAAGACATTCGTTTTGCAAGAACAATCAATAGAATTCAAAAATCTATGGTTGCCGAACTTAACAAAATTGCAATCATACACTTATTCTTATTAGGATTTGAAGATGAATTAAATTCATTCCAATTAAGTTTAACTAACCCATCTAAACAAGCTGATTTATTAACAATAGATGTTTGGAAAGAAAAAATGTTGTTATACAAAGACGCTGTTACAAAAGTTGAAGGTATTGCACCAACATCACAAACTTGGGCTAAAAAACATATTCTTGGTTTTTCTGATGAAGATATTAAACTTGATTTACAACAACAAAGAGTTGAAAAGGCGGTGGCAACTGAAATTGAAGCAACACCTAACGTAATTACACATACAGGTTTATTTGATAACATTGATAAACTTTATGGAAACACTTCATCAACAGGAACTACAGCTCCTCCTCCGCCAGCCGAAGGTGGTGAAATGGGTGGATTTGGTGCTGATTTAGGTGGAACACCTGAAGCTGGTGAAGTACCGGCAGGTGGTGAAACTGCCATAACACCAGAGTCAGTTAAAAAGAACATGAACATATTGTTAGAAAGAGATAATGTTTATGGTGTTGATGAAATTGACTTAGAAAAAGGAAGACGTTATTTAGGTATTATTGAGGAACAATTAGGAAAACTGATTGATTGATATATTTATTAATATGAAATTTGGACAATTACTTAGCAAAATAGAAGAATTAATGGTTAATTCTTATGTGAATGAAACAACAAAGTTGGAGTTAAAAAACTTTAAAAAATTGGTGTTAGAAAATAAAAACGCCAGTACAATGTTTTATATCTATACTGAATTGTCCAAGAAAAAAGGTTATGATAAAACTTTAGCAGAATCTTACATCAACGAATCATTAAGACAAGTTGAAAAAATTATTTCAAAATTAAATACCCAAAAAATTGAATATTGGGTTAAAGATGTTGTTAGTGAAAACAACTATAAAGATATTGATAATTTGATTTACAACACTCCAGATAAAATTATGGAGAATGTTGAAAGTAGAAAAACTTTGGTTAGCCTATTGAGTGAAAGTACCAATGTTAAAAACACTATTCAATTACCAATGGAAACTTTAATGAATATTGCCAACAAATCAATTAGTTCTTATATTGAAAATTTGGATGAAGATTCTAAAAGAGATTTATCTAAAGTATTAATGACTGAAGATGTTGAATTATCTAAAGAATTTGAAGAATTAAAGACAAAGACAATTAATTCTTTGAGCGGCATCAATGAGTCAATGGATGATATTACAACAAAAAAATTACAGGAAACTATTAACCAAATTAAAGGTGAAGAGTTTTCTAAAATCAATTATGTAAGATTATACAATTTGTATAATAACATTAATTAATCTTTAGGTTTTTGAGATTCAACGTATTGAGCTTTTAATTTCTGAGCTCTACGTGTAACAGATGGTTTTTCATACTGAAGTCTTTCTCTCAACTTTTCATTTTGCTTGGTTTTAATTACCTTTCCTTTTAATTGTTTCAAGGCTTTTTCCAATGGAGTCTTTTCGTCTATTTTTACTTTTAACATATTATAGTAAATAATACAAAATTGGTAAAAATTTGACAATAGAATAAAATTAGATTATTTTTTTTCAAACAATAAACAATTTATACACATGAACATTAATGAAAAAAGGGAAAACATCACGAATTGTAGGATTCAACAATTCAAAAGTGAGTTATGGAACGGTTGATTCCAAAAATTTTAAATCAGTTTATCTTAATCTACAAAGTTGGGTTTCACCAAAACAAAGTTATGACAATTGGGAAAGAATAGTATCAAATTTTAGTAGACAAATAAAACACACAATATTTGAAATATTAGACCCCACATTTTTTAAAGACAATTATATTGTTGATTTAGATTTAAGAACAAGCGGAATTGTTTACGGAAAAAAAAGTTTTATGAATTTGGAAATTACCTTATTCTTATCACAAGAAGTGGATTTTAAAGATACAATTCTTAAAGATAAATTAAAAAGAATTGCCAAAGAAATTTATATTGAAAACTTTAAAAAGAACGAGTATTTTGATTTTACACTATCTAAAAAGAGCAAAGAAGAAACATCTTAATATTTATTACTAAAACATACGTATGAAAATATTAGGACCTACCGACACAGGTAAAGGAATATTGATTGAAATGGATGCAGGATATGTGTCACCATCTCATGAATTTAACAAAAAGATGCTTGAAGAAAATCACAAGAATTTCTTGGATTATTCAAAACCTTTTGAATTCTATGCCGTACTTCAAAAATACAACACACCAAACCGTAATGGTAGAGTGTACCCTGAAAGAATCTTAAAACGCGAATCTGACAATTATAAAAAAATGATTGCAAAAGGAACATCTCTTTCAGAATTAAACCACCCTGAATCATCATTAATTGACCTTGACCGTGTGTCTCACATCATTAATGATATATGGTGGGACGGACATATCCTTATGGGTAAGTTACGTCTTCTAACATCACCAGGATTCCATGAGAGAGGTATTGTATCTACAAAGGGTGACCAAGCAGCAAACTTGTTAAGACAAGGTGTTACTTTGGGTATATCTTCACGTGGGGTTGGTTCTTTAAAAAAGAACGGTGAACAAAATGAAGTACAGGATGATTTTGAATTAATCTGTTTTGATTTGGTATCTTCACCATCTACACCCGGAGCATATCTTTTTACAAACCCTGATGATAGAAGCAAATTTGAAGAAAATTTGGAAGAAGAAAAAGTTTCAAGAATGTCACCAATTGAACAAGAAAGTGGTACAAAGATGAACCGCTCTATTGACTTATTGAAAAAATTAAATCATTATTTGGACAGATAATTTAAAAAACATGGACGAGAAATATTTTGTAGCAAAAGTACAGTACGATTTACCTGATGAAAACACAGGTAAATTAAAGAAAATCCGAGAGGAAAAATTGGTTAAAGGTTACTCTGTAACCGATGTTGAAGCCAAGGTAACATCCCGATATACTGGGTTTCAACACGATTGGAGAATCACAGCAGTCTCCGAAAGTAAAATAGACGAAGTTATTGAAGATTAATAAAAACCCCTCCTAACCGAGGGGTTTTTTATTTATTTAGTGTTTTTGATGGTCATAAATAGAATTTTTTAGCATATGGATATATTTATATGTTAAATTATTCAATAATAATATGACAGAAAAAAAGTCGTTAGTTGAGGAAGCTCTACTCCAAATGAAAAATTTGGAACAAGTAGTAGCCGAAAATGCAAAAGGAATACTTGCTTCTACAATGAAGGAAGAAATCTCAGAACTAGTAAAAGAGTCTTTGAAAAATGAGGCTGAAAAAGAAACCAAAGAAGTTGAAATGGATGAACAATCAGAGGATGATGTTGACATGGAGATGGATATGGATTCAGATGATGAAGAAATGGATGATGTTGAAATGGACTTTGACATGGATTCTGACGATGATGAATCGGAAGATGAACTTGATATGGACTTTGATATGGACTCTGATGATACACTACCAATTGACATGACTATGGCTTCAGATGATGAAATCTTAAAGGTTTTCAAATCTATGAGTGATGAAGATGGTATCATTATTAAACAAGATGGTACTAACATTACTTTGGAAGATGAAAATGATGATGTTGAATACATCATTCAAACTGAAAGTGACATGGAAGAAGAAACTATGGAAATGGAAGAAGAAACTATGGAAATGGATGAAGAAGATTTGTCTGATGAAGATTTAGATTCTATGATGGCTGATATTTTTGGTGAAGAAATGGAAATGGATGAAGAAGAAGATATGGATGAAGTTGTTTATGAAATGGACATGGATGAAGAAGATGAAGAAGATGAAGTAGTGTACGAAATAGAAATGGATGAAGAAGACATGGATGACATGGATGATTCTGATGAAAATATGTCTGAAGGTAAAATGACTGTTAAACCTGTTATGGGTAAATTAACTAAATCTTCTTTAACAAACAAAGCTAAAAAAATGGAAACAAAAGAAGGTTCTATGATGAGTAAACCCGTTGTAGGTAAAGGCGTAAAAACTGGCAGTGCAAAATTTGAATACAAAGAAGGTAAAAAAATGGAAGCTAAAGAAGCTTCTATGACCGTTAAACCTAAGGGTGTTGGTATGAATTTGAAACCTAAGAAATTTGAATACACTGAAGCAGAAATGGAAGAAAAGTATGGCTCTAAAAAACACGAATACAAACGTAAGGATGTAAAAGGTGTTGAGAAAAAAGCTGGTGAAAAAGATGGTCATTACAAAGATTACGAAAAAGAAGAAACTAAAGAAGCTGCCAGAACTTATGGTATGGGTTCTAAAGAAGGCAGAGGTTTAAGAAAAGGCATCACTAATAACAGAAACTATGTTTATGGTAAAAATGGTGTTAATGAAGAAATTCAAACTTTGAGAGAAAAAAATGAAGAATATAGAAAAGCTCTTAATATCTTCAGAGAGAAATTAAATGAAGTTGCGGTTTTCAATTCAAACTTGGCATATGCTACAAGATTGTTTACTGAACATACAACAACTAAACAAGAAAAAATTAATATCTTGAGAAGATTTGATGATGTTGAATCATTAAAAGAGTCTAAATCTTTGTATTCATCTATCAAAAATGAATTAAATACTACTAACAGTACTCAAAGTGTTGTAACAGAATCTATTGAAAGAATTGGAAAATCTCCAGCGTCAGGTTCTTCACAAAACTTAATTGAGTCAAAAACGTATGAAAATCCACAATTCTTAAGAATGAAGGATATTATGCAAAAAATACAAAAATAAAAAATAAATAAAACTTAAAAACAAAAAAATACTAAAATGGGTGCATTATTAGAAAGCGGTCTTGTTGGTAACATTGGTTTGAAACACCTTAAAGTTATCAAAGAAGACACAATTAACAAATGGGATAAACTTGGCTTTTTAGAAGGTCTTAAAGGTCACATGAAAGAAAACGTGGCTCAGTTGTATGAAAACCAAGCTTCACACTTAATCAACGAAGCTTCTTCAACTTCTGATTCAGGTTCTTTTGAAACGGTTGTATTCCCAATCGTGAGAAGAGTATTCTCTAAATTATTAGCTAACGACATCGTGTCTGTACAAGCAATGAACTTACCAATTGGTAAATTGTTCTACTTCGTACCTAAAATTCAAGGTTATTCTGGTGGTACTTCAGCAGATGGTTTGTTTGGACAATCAGGTACACACTACGCTCCTGTAGGTTCTCCTGGAAACTATCCTGGTAATCCAGACGCTGGTTATACTTCAGGTGATGGTTCTTACAATCCTATTTACAATAAGGATTTGTATGATTTATTCTACGAAGGTAACGAAGCTGGTTTGAACCCTCCTGGTTTGTTTGACTATTCAAAAGGTCAGTGGACAGCAGTAACTGCATCAACTGTAACTTACGCTTGGTCTAATGCTGGTGTATTAGTTCCTAGCGCTTACACTACAGATAATTACAGAAAAGTAATTATTGTTATGAGTGGTTTCTCTAACGCTGGTGCTGGTCAATTGATTGGTCCTAATGGTAACACTATGGATACTGAAGAATTCTTATCAGGTTTGAACATCTTAGGTGTGTCTGATAACGTTTATACTTCAGCAAACACAACTAACCCTTATTTATTCAGAGTTGTAACTCAAAGATATGGTAAAGGTATTGTTCAATACGGTAATCAAGTAAATACTACTTGGCCAACTAATAATAACTCAGGTGGTTCTTATTACAATGTATGTAGTGCTGATGGATTTATCTATTTAGAAGTTGATTTACAAGCTCCTGTTTGTATTACTTGTGGTGATTCATCTATGGATGGTTACACTGGTTCAACATTCTCATCAGATACATCAACAAATGATGCGTTCTTAGCAATCTACAGAAACTACAAAGAGTTGGAATTTGAAGACCAAATTGGTGAAGTTTCTTTTGACCTTGAGTCAGTAACTGTTTCTGTTACAGAAAGAAAATTAAGAGCACAATGGTCTCCTGAATTAGCACAAGACGTTGCGGCATTCCACAACATTGATGCTGAGGCTGAATTAACAGCATTGTTATCTGAGCAAGTTGCTGCAGAAATTGATAGAGAAATCTTGAGAGATTTGAGAAAAGGTGCAGCTTGGAACTTGAGATGGGATTACAACGGTTGGAAGAGACTATCTTCTAGCGGAACAACTCCTTACACTCAAAAAGACTGGAACCAAACTTTGATTACTGCAATCAACCAATTGTCAGCTCAAATTCACAAATCAACTTTAAGAGGTGGTGCTAACTGGATAGTTGTATCTTCTGAAGTATCTGCTATCTTTGATGACTTGGAATACTTCCACGTATCAAACGCAGCTCCTGAGCAAGACCAATACAACATGGGTATTGAAAGAATCGGTACATTGTCAGGAAGATACCAAGTGTATCGTGACCCTTACTTCCCAGCTAACCAAGTGTTAATCGGACACAAAGGTACTAGCTTGTTGGATACAGGTTACATTTACGCTCCATATGTTCCTTTACAGTTGACTCCAACTATGTATAACCCATTCAACTTCACACCTATCAAGGGTATCATGACAAGATACGCTAAGAAAATGGTTAACAACCGTTTCTATGGTAGAGTAACAGTTGATGGTGTAAGAACATTCAACTTACAAGAATTGAGATAATATATCTTAAAACTTATAAAAAAAGGGAACTTCGGTTCCCTTTTTTGTTTTTACGTGGTATTTATATACAACTAATAATTAATAATATGGCTTGTAAAAAATCAACAATAACAAATACTTCAGGAAGTGTTGTAGTAATATCATATACGAGATGTGATGATAATTTTGTAATTAATAATTATGAAATCCAAGAAAATGAAACTGTTAACATTTGGTATGTAGATGGTACATATAGAACAGCATTTGAAAATGTAACATTAACAGATACGGTTGATTGGCCACAATAATAATTTAATATGGCTTGTAAAAAAAGTATTCTCACCAATAATTTAGACAAAATTAGTGTTATATCTTACACAAGATGTGGTGATAATTTTGTTGTTAATAATTACGAAATACAACCAAATGAAACAATTAATATTTGGTATGTTGATGGTACGTATAAAACTTCGTTTACAAATCAAACTTTAGAAACAACAATTGATTGGCCACCAGTTACTGTCACACCAAGTTCATCATCAACAACACCGACACCGACACCAACACCAAGTAATACGGCAACGCCTTCAGTTACACCAAGTATTACTCCAACTAATACAACAACACCTACAGTAACTCCTACAAATACGATAACACCAACTAATACAACAACACCAACAGGAACACCATCGGTATCTGAAACTTCAACACCAACGGTAACTCCTACA
>Ga0208224_1000314_pt1 | contig 8892 bp, 7 predicted proteins | sample LakMenEpi26Oct09_FD_150735 | JGI IMG/M metagenome (GOLD analysis project Ga0208224, IMG submission 150735) | Freshwater microbial communities from Lake Mendota, WI - 26OCT2009 deep hole epilimnion (SPAdes) | ecosystem: Environmental > Aquatic > Freshwater > Lake > Epilimnion/Euphotic zone ... | reverse complement strand
CACTCGGTGCTGCAATGGATTGCTACGATCAAGCCCTACGCTATTCAAAAGAAAGAATACAATTTAATGTTCCAATTGGAGCTTTTCAGTTAATTCAAAAAAAATTAGCCGAAATGATTACAGAAATTACAAAAGCACAGCTTTTAACACTTCGTTTAGGGCAATTGCGTAATGAAGGAAAAGCCACAACAGCTCAAATTTCAATGGCCAAAAGAAATAATGTTGAAATCGCTTTAAATATTGCGCGTGAAGCACGTCAAATACATGGCGGAATGGGAATTACTAGCGAATATTCAATGATGCGACACATGGCAAATTTAGAGTCTGTAGTAACATATGAAGGAACACACGATATTCATTTATTAATTACAGGGATGGAAGTGACCGGGATTTCTGCATTCACAAGAGAAATGCCCTAGTAGACATCTTCTTCAACATTTTTATCGCCTCTTAATATTCTAATCCGCTTTATAGTTTCAGCACCGTAAAAACTTCCTTTGTAATCAATAGCTAGTTTTTTATAGTACTCCAAGGCTTTATCTTTATCTAATAGTATTTGCTCGTAGATGTCTCCTAATTTGAAAAGGGCATCATCTGCAAAAATATCCTTGGAATAAAATTTAATAATATCTTCGTAAAGCATGCAAGATTCAGCCCACTTTCCTTGCATTTCCATAGCTTTAGCTTTACGATATAGAATGTCATCTGCCAATGAATGAAGAGGATAATTCAATTGGATACTGTCAAAAAGTGTGAACGCCTCCAAATATTTGTGTTGTTCTATAAGTAATTCTGCTGAAGAGAACCAAGTCATCGCTGTATAATTACTATCTAACCCGAAATTTTCTGTAATTGAAACTGATAAATGCATGGCGTCATTTGCAATGATTTTTGAGGTTGATTCTTTCAGAATATTCAATTGACTCTGCGCAAAATCAAATTCCCCATCAAAATAAAATATACGAGCGTTTTTATACTTTGCCTCATCACCTATCGCTTCAAACTTGAAATCTTTATCAATTTGCATGTACAAAAGTGAGGCTTCCCAGATATCACCTTTCAGTACTTCAATATCTGCTAACTGCATTTTTACTTGTGCTCTTTGAATATCTGTTAAACTTTGTACTAAGATTGCATCTTGCAAAATTACTATTGCCTCAGCTGCGCGATCTGCATAAAATGCTAAAATATGAGCCTGCTCATTTAAAATACCTATTGTAAATTTTGTCTTTCCAAGTCGAGCTATGACAGAACTATAATCTGCTAAAGTAGCATCAATTTCAACTTGACTAAATGCTCGATTTGTTGTGAGCTCTGTAAATCTAGAATTAAGTAATAACTTTTGCCCCTCTATGTAATATTGATTATCTGAACCTAAGGTTATTATATAATTAAAACAATTTCTTGCGATATCATAAGATTTATTCTCCAAACAAATATTGCCTAAATCCAAAACCCTAGAGCCATCTCCTTGAATTCTTTTATCTAGAGCAACCACTTGCGTAAATGCAGAACTAAAGTTTTTATTTTGAACGAATAACCAAATAAGCATTTCAGAATAAATAAAAGTTGTGTTATCTGCTTGTATTTTTTGAAGTAAAATCTCTTTTAAAATTAAATAGTCTTTCCCATCACTTTTACTTAAATCAATTCTGGAGGAAATAGCATTTTGAATGGATTCAAACATAGTTGGCTGCAAAATCAAGTAATTAATATACTCTTCTATCATTAAACGGTTATTTCCTGTTAGAGAATATAAATCTGCATATTGAAAATTGAAAGGGTAATAAGGAGCAATTTTTTTGCCTTTATCCAAGACTTTTTTTGCAAGGTCAAATTTAGTTTTTCGGACAAATAGTTGATATAAATTTATTATTTCTCCGGGATCTGCTGAAACAACTGAAAGTAATTCTTCATAAACTTTAGCGGATTTTTGGGGCTCATCGATGTCTTCATAAAATTGACCTAACACCACTTGAATTTCCATGTCATTCTTATTCTGAGAAATGTACTTTTTAATGGTCTTTTCAGCAGTTTTGAAATCTTTTGTTTGTATCAAGCACTCCAAATACCGTGTAAAATAAGTTTTTGTGCTTTGTGAACTATAAAGTTTTTCATAATATGAAGTTGCTTTCTCAAATTCGCCATTTATAAAATAGTGCTGAGCCAATTGAATGTCTGTTTCTGATTGAGCTGACAAAAAAAATGAACGAAGTAAAAAAGTTAAAATTATAAGGTTTTTCATAGTTATTTAGCCTTAAATTTTTCTTCTAAACGAATTGAATAGTCATTTAATACAGGATGTAAACTATCAAAAGCAATTGTAAATTCTTTCTTTTTATAAATATATTCATCTAATAGACTTTTAATTTTTTTTGTTTTATTCTTCTCAAAAGAAATGTAATCGTCATACTTTTCTCGTTGCCCAAAGCCATTTATTACATCGGATTTAAGTTTTCTTAATGCTATTTTTTCTTCCCGTAATGCTATTCTTATTTTTTCGTAATCGCCATCTAAATTCTTTAATGACTTTTTTACTACTTTGTAAGAATTCATTTTTTTTGCAAATTGATAATCTATGGTATCTGTAAAATAATATGACTTTATTCTTTTTATCACAGTATAAACTGCTAATTTTTTTTCGGGGACATTACTAATTTTGTTTTGAGTGAGAGCTATGTTCAGTTTATCAACTGAATTAGTTAATACATTTATTTTTTTTACCTGCCTGTCTTTTTCAATATCAGAGCAGGAGAATAAACAACTAAAAATGACTAAAAGAATACCAAAACGCATAGCTAAAGACTTATAAATTAAAAAACGAAAAAAAGCCACATTTGTTTTAACTAAAAAATAGGATTTTAATGCTAATTAATCGGATAATAACTGCAACATATAAAAGTAATAATTAAAGCAAGCAACCAACCGCTGTAAACTTCTAAAGGTGTATGTCTTTGTAGAAAAAGACGAGAAGAAAGACAAAGGCCTGATGCAATAATTGCAAGAGCAAAAAATAAGATGGAAAATCCACTATTTTCAAGCATAAAAACTGAAAGATACCCAACTAAAATTCCTGCTCCTCCTCCATGCAACGATATTTTTACCCAACGATTAATTAACATAAAAAGCAAAGTTACAATTGCGCCCGACAAAGGAAGAGCATAAAAATATTTTGGGAGAATATTATTTGGTGCCTTAAAAATAAATAAGGTGAAAAGAACCATGCAATAAGCAAACATAATTAAGAGGGGAAAATTTCGCTCTTTGGAATCTTCAATGTCTATTGTAGATATTATTTTTCGTTTGTGTAACAGATAGAATGATATTCCTGGTGCAAGTGCACTAAAAAGAAAAAAAATTATTAATAGTTGACCTTTTAGGTCTAATGGTATTTGATACATTCCTTTACCTGAAAGCGATAGTTCTTCGCTAGGAATATATAAACTAAGATACAAACCGTAAAAAGGCATTAGTAAAGGCAAAAAAAGCCATGAAAAGATATGAGCTAGTGTTTTTTTCATTACAGTTCTTTTCTCATTCGTGCAACGGGAAAGTTTAATTGCTCTCGGTATTTTGCTACTGTTCGTCGGGCAATATTGTATCCTTTTTCATTTAATAAGTCCATTAATTTTTCATCTGTCAATGGTATTTTTTTGCTTTCAGAATTAATTGCTTCTGACAAAATCTTTTTCACTTCTCTTGTAGATACTTCTTCCCCGCTATCGGTAGAGAGCGATTCTGAGAAAAAATATTTTAATGGATAAATCCCAAAATTTGTCTGCACATACTTACTATTTGATACGCGAGAAATTGTAGAAATATCTAAGTTTACAATATCTGCAATGTCCTTTAAAATCATCGGTCGTAATTTAGCTTCATCTCCAGATAAAAAATAAGCAAATTGATAATTCATAATTGCATTCATCGTTAATAATAATGTTTGCTGTCTTTGTTTAATTGCATCAATAAACCATTTTGCCCCATCTAATTTTTGGCGAACAAAAGAAATAGCTTCTTTGTCAGATTTTGTTGTCTTCGCCCCCTCAGAATAAGAACGAAGCATGGATTCATATTCCCGACTAACTTTCAAGGATGGTGCATTTCGACTATTCAATGATAATTCTAATCTGCCTTCAGTTTCATTAATTACAAAATCGGGTGTGATTTGCAATTGATTTTTTGCGGATTCACGTAAAGAACCTCCTGGCTTGGGATTTAATCTTAAAATTTCATCAATAGCATCTTTTAAATCCTTGTCTTCAATTTCAAGTTTAAGGGCTATTTTATCGTAATGTTTTTTTGTGAATTCTTCGAAGAAATCTTCTAATATTTTTTTTGCTGTAAAACGTGAAATGTCCCCGTCTTGCTTACGATTTATTTGTAATAATAAGCACTCTTGTAAACTTCGGGCGCCAACTCCTGCCGGATCAAAAGTTTGAATAAGCCCCAAAATACTTTTCACTTCTTGTTCTGAGGTAATTACATTCATGGAAAATGCGAGGTCATCAACAAGAGCTTCTAAGTCACGATTTAAATAGCCAGATTCGTCCAAATTACCGATTAAAATATCTGCAATTATAAATTCAGTTTCGTTTAAATCTAATAAATGTAATTGTTCGCTTAGTTTTTCTTGAAAACTTTGTTCCCCAGAAAGAGGGATAACTCGTTCTTCATCATCCTTAGATTGATTATTTGCATGTGTTTTATAGTCAGCAATATCATCGTCTATGTAGTCCGAAAGATCGAATTCATCGTCTGTATCATTTTCTTCTGTATCATCTTGATTGTCAAACTCATCTTCAAGTTCATCTGATCCCTCCTCTAATGCAGGATTTTCCTCAATCTCTTGTTTAATTCGCTGGTCTAATTCCATTGTTGGAACTTGAAGCAATTTCATTAATTGAATTTGCTGCGGCGAAAGGCGTTGTTCGAGTTTTTGTGAGAGAAATTGTTTTAATGCCATTGTGTTTGCTCAATACACTCAAAGATAAGTTATTTTGTGCATTTTCCCATTGACTGTGGGATTAATTTACAATCTTTTGCTTGATTACCTGATATATTTCCCAAGTTGAGCGATCATATACATAAATCAAAATATGCATATTTGAAGCATTATAATTTCCATCTAATTGATTCGGAACGACAAAACTATAATTCACATAGTATTTACCATCTATTAAATCGGAATTTTCAAGAATTCTTCCAAACGCTTGATTATTAATGTTTCCCCTATGAATGTCGCGGTGTATATAATTTTCATTGTGTGAATTATCGCTCATTTTTTGATCTCCCACCAATGAATCTTCAATTATGTAGGCAACTATCCCCAATTCATTTGACAATGATTGATTTAATTTTTCTACCTCAACATGCAAGAAAGCACCTTTTGTTTCCGCATAATAATTCAATTTTGATTGGATATTTACATTTAAAACATTTTCCGTAAGCTGGGTGCTAACCATTGACGACCAAGAATTAGGACCTTGAAAAATAGCTCCATTTGTTACACGATTTATCGTTCCTCTAGGATTTCCTGGAAAGCCAACATCATTTGTTCCGAAATAAGTTCCAATCTCCAAGCCTTCAGGATTTGTGAAATCTAATGGGTAATTTGGTGGATCTATTTGCTGAAAATCTCCAAGACCTGTTGGTCCTGCATGAATAGAAGTTGTAAAAACACGGGTAGGATTTGCTAAATGTAAAGAATGAGCAAGATCTGCAGCTGCAGGACAAAAAACACATTTATGTCCTGTAAAATCTTCAATTAAAATAGCGCGATTATTATTTGTGTTGGGCATAAATTCTGGCCACTCATTTGCAAGATAGTCACTCCAGTTTCCGGGATAAAGTGTCGTATCTAAATCTAAAACTTCAACTTCAGGATACGGATTTGAAACTCTTTCGCAAGCACAAAAAATAAGTGTAGAAAGAATTAAACAACTAAAAAATAGACTTTTCATAATTAAAAACTTTGCGTGAAACTGAAGGTTAAACCATTATTAGCGGGAACAAATCGGCAGACTCCACCAACACAAAATAAACCTGCCCTTTGTCTACCATAAGAAACTGTAAATCGTGTTGCATCTTTAATATATCCGCAAGTTATTATTGGATAATGTATGCGTTTTGATTCTACAGGATTTCCATAATTGTATTGATCCATAAAACTGAAAAAATAACTCGGAGAAATACTGTATTCGACCAATATTGTAGCCCAATTTCCTTTGTCGTTTATAAATCCCTTTTCTTTTTCAATAAACATGCCTTGCACTTCAGTACGGATCGAATGTGTCTTATTAATTTTATAAGCAGTTTCAATAACGCCTATATGAGATGAAATAATCCCTGCTGCATCATTTGATATTTTTGCAACGTCATTATTGATTGTAATGTTAAAGTATGAAAAAATGAAACTCAGATTTTTATTGATTTTTTTTGTCACATTAACATTTATATCTCTCCAATACAAACTATCACTTTTATCAAAGGGTCTCGTTATGTAGGCAACACCTGTCGAATCTAGTGAATTAATGGTTGAGGTGTGTTTTATTGGTTGATATGTCGTAGAAACATTAAAATTCACAGAAGTTCCATATTTTCCGCCAATTTTTGTTCCTTTTTTAAAGGTATAAAGAATATCTCCTTGAAAAGCTACTTCTCCTAATAACTGAGTAACATAAGGATATAAAGTGGAAACAAGATTATAGGTATGTGTTTTGTTTAAGGATGGTAAATAATTAATCAGAACATCTTGTAAGTCTTTCGTTCGGTCTGATCGGTAACTCATATTATCAACAGATTTACCCGATAATAATATTCCAAGTCCTTTTTTTGTATAACTAAGGTTAACTACAGAGGCATGGCCGTAATTATAAATTTTAGAATTATCATTCGAAGGGTCTTGTTCCTTGATGATGTATTCCCCATCTAAGGTTATATTTTTATAACGCAATTTAGCTCTTGCTCCATAAGCTCCTACATTTTTTGGTAAGATAAGCGATGGATCATCGTCAACCTGGAATTTACTTACGAAAGATGTTCCAAGAACCATTGTCAACGGAAAATTCTCTAATTTTTTTACAGCCTCGTTTAAGTTAATTTCTCCATCAACACCACGCACAATCCCATCTCCATACATTAATTTCCCTTGTTGAAAGGATAAGCGTTGGTAACCATATACCCCTTTCAAAACAACTCCGCTTTTTGGTCGTACAATAAGCCTCATTCCATCTAATAAATTATCATACCCCAAAGCGCGATCTTCATATGCTCTTAATGCCAATCCGCTTCCAAATTGCTCGTAAAAAGTTCCAAGGGTTACATCCACTAAATCATTTGCATATCCAACATAACGCATACCAATTCCGGTGCCATCAAAACGATTCGGATATCCTTGAATTCGAGGTAAGTAAGATTCTACACGCAGACCTACTTTAAATTTTCCCTGCGTATAAAACACATTCATGTATGAATTAATAAGTCCTTTTTGATCTGGCTGAGTTGCTCCTATTAAGCTATCATTATTTAAATATTGAAAAGTGCTTTCAATATTTCCGGTGATATTTGCTTGACTAAATAATAAAAACGGGGAAAAGAATAGTGCGAAGAAAAAATATTTCATTGATAAACTTTATTTCAAACTAAGTTTCTTTATTTCTTCATATAATTTTTCTTCATCTCCAGGAGCATAATTGTTGTGTGAATAAACAATTGTTCCATCTGTATCAACTAAAAAGGTGTGAGGAACATTGTTAACGCCCATTGCTCTTTTAAAATCTCCATTTGGATCAAGTAAAACAATGTACTCCCATGCTTTTCCATCAACATAAATAGCCACTTGACTTTTTGTTTTTTCATCATCAATTGATACTGCTACTAAAGTAACGCCAGTTTCTGTTTGCCAATCACTGTAAAGATCATTAATCGCATTTAATTCTTTTTTGCAAGGAGCGCACCAAGTCGCCCAAAAACTAAAAACAATAGGGCCTTTTAGACCTAATTCAGCTGTATTTACAACTTTCCCTTTGTAATCTTTTAATTTTACGCTCGGAAGTTTTTTAGTAATGGACTCATTGTTTTCTACCTCATTTTGGGCGAAAAAATGAGAAAAAGAAAGAAAAATAATTAGAAAAGAAAGATAAGTTTTCATTTTAGGAAATTTTAGGAAAAGTAAAATCAAAAACCTTGCCGTGCTCAAAGATATAAAAAAATCAATTAATTCAATTGAAAGCTTTGAACTAGCATATTACTTTTAGTTTTTGTTTATGTACTATTATTTCAAGAGAGGTATTTCCCTTTATTTCGCCATCTATATTAACTATTTCGGGATATTGAGTTTCAATTTTTATGTGATTTGTTTGAACATATCTCAAATAAGGACTTTTTAAATGTTTTCCACTAAATATTTTAGGGAAAAGCATTAATAGCTTTAATCTTGAGGTCTTTTCTACAATTAAAAAATCAATGAGTCCATCATTTAATTTTGCTAAAGGTGCCATCTTCATGCCTTTTCCAGTAAATCTGGTGTTACAAGCTAAAAGAAAACAATAATCTTTAGCATGAATTTCTCCATTGAAAGAAATTTTAGCAGTTAATACTGGGGGTGAAATTATTTTCATAATCGTTGCAATATTATACCTTGCAGGGCCAAAATAACGCATTTTTTCAGCTAAAGTATTAATGTGAGATACAAGTCCACAACCAACAATGTTAAAAGCCCACATGCTATTTTCGTTCATTTTAATTTCAGCTAAATCAACCAGCATTTCTTTCCCATTTAATAATCTTTGTATAGCTTTTTCAACACTTAAACAATCGAGGTCGTGACAAAATGCGTTACCAGTACCGCAAGGAAAAAGCATAAGTGGCTTAGAAAGCCATTCTGGCTTTAGC
>Ga0208224_1000307_pt1 | contig 8947 bp, 2 predicted proteins | sample LakMenEpi26Oct09_FD_150735 | JGI IMG/M metagenome (GOLD analysis project Ga0208224, IMG submission 150735) | Freshwater microbial communities from Lake Mendota, WI - 26OCT2009 deep hole epilimnion (SPAdes) | ecosystem: Environmental > Aquatic > Freshwater > Lake > Epilimnion/Euphotic zone ... | reverse complement strand
TTTTGCACTTCAGCTTGCGAATTACATTGTGGGTGATAAGGCGTAGTCGTTGCATGTTTTATTTGTAATAATTTAAAAAGTTCTTTAGTTAGTTCATTACAAAATTCTTTTCCATTATCACTAGTAATTTCTACAGGACAGCCAAAGCGGCAAATCCACTTTTCAAAAATAGCTCTAGCGACCGTTGGAGCCGATTTGTCAGTTACGGCCGTTATTTCTGCGTATTTTGTAAAAGCATCCGTTAAACATAACACATAATGTTTGCCTTGAGAACTTGTTCTAAGCGGACCCATTAAATCTACCGAAACACGTTGATTTAGAGAAGTACATTGAGGCATAGACGTTAAAAGGGGGGGCTTAGGCTTATCTGTGGTGCGACGGGCTTGGCAGCGAAGGCAGGCGGCCACATGCTGAGAAATTTTGGCTTCCATGTTCGGCCAAAAGTAGTTTTGCAGCAGCCGTTCCTTAGTGCGAGAAATGCCCTCGTGACCAGAGAGAAGAGAACCATGCATGTCATGAATGATTTCGTCTGAAAGAGAGAGAGGTAAAAGCAAAACATTTCTGTGAGGCATATTGTGACGAGAAATTCGACGCCAAATGATTTCGTTTTCGATAAAGCAGGAGGGGGCAATAGAACGAACATATGCAGACTGATCTATACCCAACGGATTTTTCCCAAACTGGATATAGTCAGAAACACAACGGATAAACGGGTCTTCGGCTTGTAACGTTTTCAAATCTTTTTCAAAAATGTTGATAGCTGAAATATTAATTTCAGAAACAACACTTCGACTAAGAAAATCGGCGGGCATTTCAGAACCTTTTTTGTGTTGAATAATGAAATCATGATCATTCATGATTTGCTGTAATCGATTGAGCGTTTTAGTGTGAACTGTAGAAAGTTTTTCCAACGGTTTATGATCAGTGTATAAAGTAAATTTTCTACCTTTTAAATAAACACTAAAATGCTCAATACCCCAACAACAAGCGGTCATTTCAGCTAAAAACGGAGTATAGTTCTTTTCATGTTTTGAGAGAGCTCGGCTGGCATAAGCAATGACATGCAGTTTACCGTGGTCATCAGCCTGACACAGTATACTGCCGAGCCCGCCCTCGTTGCCCATGCCACCCGTGGCAGCATCAACAATGAGGGCATAAGGGCGGTTTTTGCGGGGATAATTGACCACAGGTTCAGAACAGAGAGCAGAGCGAAGTTCGTTAAAAGCACGAAGAGCGGAGGGGGGGAGGGGGCCCCCTTTCCAGTGTGAATCTTTTCGAGTAAGAATGTTAAGAGGGGAGGAGATTAAAGCAAAGTTGCGAATGTGAGTGCGAAAGAAATTTGCTAAACCCAAAAATTGTCTAATTTGATGAACATTTTTAGGGGGCGTGGCGTTTTTAACAGCAGCAAGTTTATCAGAACCGGGCAATATACCTTCAGGCGTTAAACGAAATCCCAAATAAGTAACATTTGTTGAACCAAAATTACATTTAGTTAAATTTAATTTTAAATTTGCTTTGCGTAAACGGTTAAAAAGAGATTGCAGAGATTGACGATGTGTAACATGCTCAGAGTCATGAACTAAAAGATCATCAATGTAAACAATAACATTGTGAAGTCCTTTGACAGTTAATTCCATTAAGCGTTGATATTGACCAGGGGCCGAATGTAAACCCTGAGAAGTTCTAGTCCATTCAAATTGACCCATATTGTGAACTGTAAAAGCAGTAAATTTTTGACTATTTTTTTCTAAAGGTAGTTGCCAGAATCCGCTAGATAAGTCTAAAGTAGAAAAAATAGTGCTACCACTTCTACCAATATCACCAATACATTCTTCAACTGTTTTCATCGAGTACTTGTCGGTTTGGGAATTTGAATTTAATTTTCGAAAATCGAGAACGTAGCGAGGAGAACCGTCTTTTTTCGGTACAACAAAAATCGGAGAATTGTATGGGCTATTAGAAGGTTTAACAACCCCCATTTTAAGCCATTCTTTAATTTGCTTTTCAAGTTGTCCTCTGTAAGCTTCAGGGACCGGAAATTGTTTGACGTAAGTGGGAGCGGAATTTTTCAAATGAATTGTGTGCGTAAAATTAGTGGCACAACCTAAATCATTTTGATTTTTGCTGAAAACATCGTGATTTTCAAGTAACAAATTTAAATAAGCTTGCTTTTCGTTTTCGGGAACATTTAATTTTAAATCTTTCAAAAATTCATTTCGATCATTAGGCAGTAAAGGCGGCTTCAGTTTCGCTTCAATTTTCTCGATTTCAGAAATAAATAAATCTGAGTCGATTTCTTTTACAGAAGAGGGGCATACAGACTCCAAAAATCCAATTTCAGTATTTCTTTCAATTTTCAATTCAACGGGAGAACAGTTGTTTATTCGTACAGTGACCTCTCCTAACCGGTTTGTTTCGACAAGACCAGGACCCCCATTCAGGTAGGGGAGGGAGGGGGTGCCAATGTGGGCTAGACCTAACATACCCGGGGGAGGGCGATAGTGGTCAGACGAGAGAGAGGAGACCGAAAGAGAGATAGAAGTAAGAGGTGGTATTTTAACGGTTTTAACGACCGTTAAAGATGCAACTGCAGAACGGTTAGAAGGCATTTTCGGTTGGAAAAAATAATTTGAATTTATGGGAGTGTCTTCAAAATGAAATGTTTCTTTTAACGGAGAATAAATTAAACCAAATTTTTTAATGACATCCATGCCAATAATAGCTTTCTGATTTAAATTTGAGCAAACGTAAACAGGATTCTGAATTGTCTTACCCTTCATGGAAAAAGATAAATTATAAACACCTACAATGTTTAGAGAATCAGCGGAGGCAGTCGATAAGTTTAGCATAGCCGGTAATTTTACTGGTCGGTTATCCGGTGAAATTTTACGAAATTCGGAAAGTGACATAACTGAGGCAGCTGCGCCTGTGTCGAAAAGCCAAGAACTTGTAACACCCTGAACTTGCATTGTAATAAAAGGACGTTTTGCGGAATGAACATTAAAAGCAGAGCAAATATTCGAAAAAGAAAAAACGTTAGAAATAGCCAATGAACAAAGAGTAAGAACGGTTTGAAAATTATTTATTTTTTTCGAAATATTTCTCTCAACATTTTTAATAGTTTTTGTGAAATTGAATTTATTTTTGCAGTTCAAAATGTTAGAAGTAGGCTCGATTGAGCAGAGTGAATGCACAGCATCGTTCACTCTGCGTAGTGAAAATCCTGATAGGACGGGGGTGCAGCAGCGTAACCCTGAGAGTAACCCTGCAGGTAACCCGGGGGGTAACCCTGAGGGGTACCCTGCTGCGGAGCATACACAAGAGGAGACTCTACGACCTGATGGACGCGAGCCTGTGACGCGGTGGCGGCCGGTTTGTACGGAGTCCCGTCAGAGGCGACCATGGGGGCTCCAGCAGCGCGACGAGAGTTGCATTCATATTGGCCGTGGCCCAACTTTTTGCAGTATCGACACTTGAAGTTGGGGTCACGAGCCGGGGTGGAGCGTTGTTGTTGTTGTGGCCGTTGTTGCTGACGGCCGGAGGCAGGCGGACGAGTGGACGTGCGCCTGTTTTTGAGAGCCTTGAGTCGAAAATTCAAGGCATCGATTTCCTTGTCGAGGCCGTCGGCAGAAGCGTCGGCGTCAGCTGGAACCGCAGAGGCCGGAGATGAGGAAGCTCCATCGATGACCATAGCAGCGGCTGTGGGCTTCTTTGGGGTCTCCTGGAGACGCTCAAGCTGGCTGGCAGCCTCGAATGCTCCGTAGAGAGTGTCCGGAGGAGTCTTCAGAAGTTCATCGCGCAGTGACGGACGGAGGTTGGAGATGAACAAATTCAGCGCGATGTGATTAAAGGCTGAGGCGGCGCCGAAAGTGACGAGGGATTGAGCCACGGCCGCACGAACAGGGACCGCGATGGCAGCAAAGCCCGGGACGTTGGTGAACTCCAGTGGAAATGGAGGATCCGGGAGCGGGAATGCAGCGCCGGCGAGAGCCTCGAGGTCATCGACAGCTTTGATGACTCTAGGGTAAAACGAAACAACTTGTTCCGTTTGACCCTGGTGGAGGTCGGCGAGGTTGACGGTGGCCGTGCGAGGAGTCCGGGTGGTGCTGAAAGCAGCCAGGAATGCACGCTGAAAGGCATCCCAGTCGTTGCGGTTGATGCCGCTGCGTTTGAGGGCATCGAACCACCGTAGAGCATTGCCGCGGAGGGCATTGAAGACGAAGGCCATCGTCTGATCAGCCGTCCAGGCGGAGGCCGTACGGGACCGGGAAATCCGTTCAATCCACTGTTCGGCCGTGAATTGGTCCTTGGCGTCACCCGCGTAGAGAGGGAGTTTGGCCAAGTCGGATTGGCGGAGGTTTTCGACGTTCACGTCGACCATGATGACGATTGAAACGGTTCGGTTAACACAATAAAACACAAGGTAAGCGTGGCGAAAAAATTTTAAAAAGTTTTGGAGGCAATACAGGATTCGAAGTTTAACTGAAAACGTTGAAGTAGTAATCAGAAAAAACCGCGGCTACCAATAATGAAACAAGACGTTGCAGGTTGATAGTCCGTGTATTACTAAGGTTGCATAGGTTATATTCACAACGAGCGCACAGGATGGTTACGTAATAGTGGCAGTTAGAAATAGCGGCGTAACAAGCCGAAGTTGACGGTTAGGCTTATTACTATATCATTCTCCCCGCTTAAGGGTTGCACCAGTAAAACTTAGCTGTCTTTATATATTTAGACAGAAAGAAAGGATTGCATTTTTAAGGCCTTCTGAATGAAATAGGCCAGAATGATCTTGGGACTGCTGCGGTCCGGGCGAGGTAGGAGATTTCGTCCTCGTCTTCGAGTCCCGGAGGAGCCATCAGGACCTGAGCGCGAAGCGGGCGAAGAGGAGTGCCAGCTTCTGCTTCTTTGTTTCGTCGACGAATCTTTCGAAGACGGGCGTGACTGCGACGGAGTGTGTTGCAGTACCAACAACCGAGAAGAAGGATGGCTGAAATAGAAAGTCCGAAAAGAGTCCAAAGTACGGTGGAAAGGGTTGAAGAAGAAGATAGAATATTTTTATGCAGCATAGAGTTAAATACTTCGTCTGTGATTGTGTCGTTTTGGATTTTCTGTAAGTGTCTATGGATTTTATTAAATTCGTCGTCAGCGTGAGTAATGTCGTCCATCATTTCGGAAGGGAATAAATTAAGGTTCAGGGTCATTTGCATTTGCAGGGCCGGAGGTGAAATCCTAATGTTTCCATCAGAGGTAATTGTGTGATTAACTAGGGTAATGGAGCAGTAATCTGGGATAAATATTTTCTGGGTATTAATCAATTGTACTGGATAATGAGATCCATTTTGACAGATAATCTGGGCAGTAAAAGGTCTTGGTGAAAAGATCAAGTGATCATTTGCGTTTAGTTGGTAAACTGTTTCACGAACTGGTTTCCTTTTGAGTTGACAGTTCTCAATCACTCCGCCCTCATGTTGAAGGTACAGAGCGCCAAGACAGGTTCCGGGAAGGTTAGTTTGAAGTACCTGATGTTTTTCACATAGAAAAATGTGATTTCTTTTTACACAACTAGCGAGGTCAGAGTTAGAAATTAATTTAAATTGGGAAGCCCCTAGGGAAGAAGCACGGCCTATTGCAATCATTTCGGTTTCAGGGATAAAAAACAGGGATGAGGTAGTGTCATTTTGTCTTGAGAGAGCGTCCGAAACATAATGTATATAGTCAGGGTCAAATACAGTAGCATGAGTAATAGGGTAGGGAAAAGGAATATATTTATAAATGGAAAGGAGGTGGTTAGTAGTGACACAAGGGACATGAAGAATCATTAAAACATCCTTGCCTGAGCGAATATAGGAAAGATCTAACTGAAAATAATCCTGAGGACGGGTAGGAAGGACTTGAAGGTTTCGGGATGCGGCAGTGTTGTGAACTGATTCATGAAGAGCAGCCATTTGGTGGGCATCAAGGAGGGTTACAGAAAGTCGTTGGTGTTGAAGTTGTTGCAATGCATTAAATAAATCTTGTAAACGATCTTCAATAATTTTGACATTATGCTCGAATTTTGCATAAACTAGGGCTGGGTTATAGGTAATTAGTGTTCTAATTACTTCAGTTAAATGGTCAAGTTCATCAGTTAATTCATGAATTTGGTGCTCGTGTTTTTGAACTACTTTTACAAGTAAATTATGTTGGTCAGATAAATTTAAAAGATCTTTTTGAATTTTGTGAATTTCAAATGTGTTATATAGTCCAAAGAAAGTACCAAGGACTCCAGAAAAAGCTGCAGCAGCAACAAGTAATTGACGTTTAGCACGAGAAAGGGGTGTTTCAGAAGTACTGTTGGCCAAGGTGCCAGAGTCCGAAACAAGATTTCGGAAAAATTTCATTTGTTTTGCCAGATTGTGAGGGTAAAGGTTGTCACCAAAAATGTGAGAAAGATCAGGGTCAGGATTAGAGGTGAAATTATGAGGATTAGTAGCATTAGAAAAATCAGGATTAGTAGTATTAGAGAATTCAGGGTCGGTTAAAGTAATATTAATTGAGGGGTCATATTCAGGGTCGACAAAATCAAGAGCTAAGTCATCGCCGAAATAATATTTCTCATTATCAGTCATATTAGCAAAAAGTAATCGGTCATCTTCAGTATAATTATGTTTAAAAACAGGTAAAGTGTTAACAAGGCGGTCTTGCCTGAGCTCATCAATTAACCAAGGGGAATCAGGATCATAGGTACGGTAGTGACGGGATCGAGGGGAAACAGATTTAATGGGTTTTTCTAGAAGGGGGTCAGGATGATCCCAATAATTTGTGGGTTTAGGACGAAAAGCGGAAAAGGGGGGTATGGGGTTAGTAGGGGGGGAGGGGGCCTGGGGGTACGTGGAATTTTTAAAAGTAGCATGAAATTCAGGGAGATCAGGGTATGGGGGGTTCCTGCATGCGTGTATTTCAGACCGGAGCCAATCGTTTTCCTTAATATATTTAAAAATTTCTCGTCGAAGTACGCGTTCGTCCTCTAATGTAGATGCTTTTGTCGTTTTTAATTCGTCCATGCAAATTATCCAAGGTACTAATGTTATCATTCGTTTTTCTCGTTCTATGGAGTCAGGGTCGTCAGGGAATCGTTTTTGTCTTAGGGTGTCAGTTTCGTCAGGAAGGAGGTGGTCAATGTATTTTACTTTGTCTGCCAGATACTGAAGGCGTAGACTAGCAAAGTGTGCCAGATCTCGGATAGTTTTGGTGAAAAGTATAGCATTGCTGTCATTAGTTGTCATAGTAAGGAAATGGTTGTCAAGGTAATATTGGAATAAGGAAATTTGGTCTTCAAAAGTGGAAATATTTAAAGGAATGGCAACGTGGATATAGGTCATAGAAGCAGCCATCTGACCAACTTCGTCAAAGATAATATTATGGGTAGGGACAGGATTTCGAAAAGCAGAGGAGACAACAAAACAAGTTAAAGAAAAAAGAATAAATCGGCTAACGATTAATTGAGGGAGAGAGATAGAAACATTAGAACGATTCACCTGGGACGGCCGCGGAGACCTCGGCGAGACGGTGATCCGCGAGGTACAGGTTGACCGTGACGATCGTAACCGGGCAAGGGAGCGGGCGCGACGTTTTCGGAGACGGGTGGCAGCTCCTCGTCCAGATCCGGGTTGGGGAAGACATTCTCCATGAGGGTGGAAAAGCGATCCCGCCAAGAGGAGGAGCGAAAAGCCGAAGCGGGTTGGGTCGAGGGAGGAGCCGTGGTCGACCCCCGAGGCTGAAAAGTTGGGGGCCGAAGCTGAAAAGCCGGAGGTCGAAGCTGAAAAGCCGGCGGTTGCGAAGAAGAGCCAGGCTGAGTACGGAGCCAGTGTTCGCCAGGACGTTCTTCGGTGGAGAACCTGGACATCAGTGCCGTGGCGCCGGCGACATCGGGACCCCGAGGAGGTCGGCCAGGAGGCCGAGTCCGAGGAGCCATTGGAGGAGGAGACGGTGGATTGCATTGAGGATCAGATGAAGATCCTGAGGAGCAAGAATGAAAATCAGAGGGAGGAGAGGCTCGATCTGGCTTAAAATGCTGTTGTGAAACTAGTGGGCTGTTACCAGGGTTGGGTTGGGGCCAAACCGGGTCTCGACGGGGTGGTGTGCGGTAAACGGGTTCAAAGGGCCTAACGGGGGCCGGGGGCGAGTGAGAACGTTGATAGCGACTCCTAGCGGGCGAATACGCATTATAATGAGCAAAAAGAGGCTGAGGAGCGAGAACAGGTTGAGGAGCAGGAACAGGGACCTGTTGTAACTGGGGTAACAGGGCCACCGGAGGAAGCAGAGGGGCAGCCGCCTGTGCAGCAGGTGGGAAATAATTAATGTGAGTAAATGTTCCATCATACGGAACAGTATCAAAGCGAAAAGCTGGATCTCCGGTTAATAAACGATTTCGTTCAGAAATAGAAAGTTTTTTCAAAAATTTTCTACGATTTGTTACCCAAAGAGGTTCTGTGTGACGTTGTCGAGTGACGGGAAGACCTAGTTCGTCAGAAACGTAAGAGGGCCCAAAAGCGACTGACTGGTGAAACGTAAACGGGTTCTTTTTATTAATCAAAGCCATAGGTGGAGAGAGAGGAATATTATTAGCTTTAGAGAGAGAGCGCGTCACACGAAGAGTAGGGGGAAGGGGTGGCAGAGGCTGCGGTGGCGTGCACGGTGGTGTGCGCTGAAGAAACTGAGGAACGATGATCGGTGGCTTAGGCTGTACCCCAGCAGGTAACGAAGAAGGGAAAAAACGGGCAGCGGCAGGACGAAGAGGCATTTGCGGTTGCAAGAGAGGGTTGCGAAGAACAGGAACAGAGGGGGGAGGGGGCAACGGAAAATTTGTAACGTTTTTATCCGTCGAAAACGGCAGTTGAAGATTCAAATTCGGTGTAGGCAACGTTAACAGCCGACGATGGGGGGGAGGGGGTGCCATAACTGG
>Ga0208224_1000306_pt1 | contig 8952 bp, 21 predicted proteins | sample LakMenEpi26Oct09_FD_150735 | JGI IMG/M metagenome (GOLD analysis project Ga0208224, IMG submission 150735) | Freshwater microbial communities from Lake Mendota, WI - 26OCT2009 deep hole epilimnion (SPAdes) | ecosystem: Environmental > Aquatic > Freshwater > Lake > Epilimnion/Euphotic zone ... | reverse complement strand
AATAAACAATCCCCCAAGAGAGAGAGTGAGTGCTTCGGCACTCACTCTTTTTTTGTCTTGTATTCGTGTGTCGTTGGTGTGTAGGGAACGATTCATATTCCTTACACACGAACTAAAAAGGGTCTAATCATAAGCGAATGTTAGTATGTATTTATCGGCAGGAACGGTTCCTGCTGATAGAAAGGAAACATGTTCGCAGTAACTACTGACGAACTCTCCCTGATAATGTTCATCTTCGGATGCCTATCAGGGGCAGTCATCCTGTTTGCTACCCAGCAAACACGACCAAAGGAGAGCGAACTCTCCAAGCGTACTCACCCGACTTCTCTCGTAAGTCCTCAATCGCTTCATCGCAAGCAACAGGACATTATACTGGAAGCATCTCGTATGATAGAGGAGTTGGCAGAGCAGGCATCGTGGAACGAATGGCATTGGTCATACAAGTACTACTTGGAACTGTCCCAGACACTCAATCGTCACACGACATACAACTACTTCGTGGATGCCGACAATCGCAAACAGGCATTGCCCCAATAATCCCCCCCAAAGGAAAGAGTGAGTGCTTCGGCACTCACTCTTTTTTTGTCCCGGTTCCCATGCTCGTTGGTGTGCATGGGTGATTGATCATCTTTACACACGAACGAAAAAGGGGGTAATCATGGGCGAATGTTAGTATGTAGTTATGGCAACACAGCCCGCTGACCGCATTGCGGAGGCACCCATCACCAAAGACAAACTGTTGAAAGACATGAGCGAATGGCTTGCGACAGGTGACTACGAGGAAGTCATTCACTGGTTCCTCAACAAGCATGGAGATAACGAAGAGATTGTGAAAGACCTCTACGACTCAATGCTCTGCGCCCTCGGAGAAATCTACGGCTAGTCCCCCCAACAATCCCCCAAAGGAAAGCGAGCACTTCGGTGCTCGCTTTTTTTTGTCTTCATTCTCATTATCGTTGGCGTGAGTGAGTGCTTGAGCATTCCTTACGCTAATCAAAAAGGGTATAACTGTATGAGAATGTTAGTATGTAATCGTAAGCAAGAAAGTCTCTTGCTAACAGAAAGGAATAATGGAAGACGAAGTAGAGATTATCGAGGTTGAGCAAGGCATTCACTTGTTTATGTTCACTATCGGCTTGACATTCTTCAACCGACTTGTCAATAACGCCTACACCAAGATGTGGTTCACCGTTACTGGCGACAATGGCGAATTCATTCTTAGCAACGCTCAGGCTGCCCTTGAATACTTTCACGGAACGGTGTCTGTGATTACAGAATTGTCACAGCGTGATGAGATAACGACAAAAGATACCTACTACGAACTTTGGTTTGTAGTTATGGAGAAGGTATTGCCTGCCGTTCGTGCCATTGAGAATGCCTTCGGTCACGATGTTGAGGTAGACGGAATACCATTCTCGGAAGCCTGTAAAGAGTTCATTGCGAAAGCATAACGACCTCGGAGAAAAGCGAGCACTTCGGTGCTCGCTTTTTTTTGTCTATTATTCTGTTCTCGTTGGAGTGTAAGAACGGTTTAGCTACCTTACACACGAACGAAAAAGGGGATAATCATACACAAATGTTAGTATGTGTTTATCAACAAGAACGGTTCTTGTTGAGGAAAGGTAATAATGGACTTCAATCTAATCAGAATTGACATAGAGAATGAACTGGAAGGCAATGAGCGTGAGATAGTCTTGGTACTAGACGGACCATTGTACCAAGATACCACAGCACAAAGAAAAGCGACTGTGTTTGTACAAGGTGTCTATCAGTCAATCGCCCTGAACATCAAGCGTCACCGTAGAATGGTAATCAAATGGGATGTTCACGGCCAAATGCACTTGGTGATTGAGAGCCTGCTGGATGCCAAACGCAGGGGGAAGGGGTGAGTGCTTCGGCACTCACCTTTTTTTTGTCTCGTATTTGGTATTCGTTGGTGTGTGAGAATGGTTTAGCTTCCTTACACACGAACAGAAAAGGGGCTAATCATATACAAATGTTAGTATGTATTCGTAAGGCAAGTGACTAGAGCATAGAGAGAACCTATGACGGCGAGTGTGATGACTTGTTCATTGAACACACTTCGCCTTACACCCCACAAGCCCTGAACAACTGAAGGGCTGGAAAGGTAATAATGGTAAACCCAAGCATTGGAAGAATGGTTAGACGGTACGGAGGCACTGTCGGTGGTTATCGTGTCGCTAGTACCCCCGAGGTTGGTAACGGTCTTATTGACGGTCTTATCCTCCTTATTGCAGCGATAGCGAACCAAGCAATTGAGGAAGGGTGCGAGTGCGATGGTTGCCAGCGTTGGATACAACTCCACAAGGACTGGGGTATGGAAGGCGTTGCCAAAAGTCGCAAAATCCTTCACAAAGCCGTTCCCAACGATTACTGGCTAACGGATTACAATGAATGAAGCATAAGTGCGCCTAGAGTGCTTATGCGAGTAGGGCTAACATAGGGTTAGCCTTGCGAAAGAATAGGGAGTGCTTCGGCACTCCTTATTTTTTTGCCCTATATTTCATTATCGTTGGTGTGAACGAGGGGTTTAGCTCTCTTACACACGAACGAAATTGTGTCTAATCGTATGGCAATGTTAGTATGTATTCATAAGCGAGAAGGTATCTCACTTAGAAAGGTAACAATGGACAACAACGACTTTGAGATAGTGAAAGAACTTATCGTACTGTTCACGGTATTGCGTAGCGAAGACTGTGTGCTAGTGGATAATGTTTCTGGTGCTAAAAAGACCAAAGAACTTGTCAAGGAAGCAATGAAGCAGACTGGTAATCCACGAAAGTACAAGTACATTTGGTCGGGTAATGACCAAGCGAAACTCATCGTGTTCCTCGCCCCTAGTAAATAACCTTCCCCCCGATAGAAAAAGAGCCGTACAGCCAGTACGGTTCTTTTTTTATGTCCAAAATCAGACCACCACTCAGACAGGCAGGCATACCTATGAATATTGAACATATACGATACACGACTGATCACACAACGAAATATCCGGTCAAGCTGGAGTGCAGGAATGCTTTAGCTTTTTTGTGCTCCAGCGAATAAGGGTCTATTTATGGGTAAGTGTTAGTATGTAGTTATCGAAGCAATACGGTTTCGATAGCCTGAAAGGGGATTCCAATGGGAGTCAAAAAAGTAAACCTGAGTGAACTCAAAGGCTCACTCAACAAGCGTGGTCGGGGTCGCTTCGAAGACCCTGCGCTTCGTGAAGCGTTGGCACAGATGCTCGTAGACGGTGAGCCAATCGTCTATGACGAGTTGTTCACCGTTACTGGCAAGACCACCGAGAAGCAGATTGACAACGAACACGCAAAGTGGCGCAATCGTGCCGTGAGCGTGTTTGAGTCGCTCGAATCGGGGCGCAAGGTGTCTGTCTCGTGGACAGACGCACACGAGATGATTATCTCGCTCGCCAACGCCTAACAAGCACCCCCACACACACAAAAAAAACCTCAGTTTTTCTCGCCCTTCGGGGCGAGTTTTTTTTGTCTAAAAATACGTCGCTGCGCTGGCGTTCCAGTTGCTGAAGCAACTTTCACGCCAGTCTATACGGACAGTCTATACCTATAATTTTAATGTAAATTCTTCATACGACCCAATAAAGCTGGTGTGAAGGATACTTCAGTGTTCTTTAGCACCAGCGTTTTGGGGTCTATTCATAAGGGAATGTTAGTATATAAGGGTAAGGCAATAACGCCCTACCAAATAGTCGGAGGTATCCTATGGCTGTTCGTAAAGTAAACCTAAGTGAGTTGAAAGGCTCATTGAATAAGCGAGGCAGAGAGCGTTTCAACGACCCTGAATTGCGTGAGGCATTGGCACAAATGCTTATTGACGGAGAACCTGTACTGTATGACGAATTGTTTACGGTAACAAGTAAGACAACAGATAAGCAAATTGATAATGAACACGCAAAATGGCGTAATCGTGCTGTTTCAGTATTCAATTCACTTGAAAGTGGTCACAAAGTTTCTGTGACTTGGACAACAGAACACGAAATGATTATTTCGTTGGTTCAGCAATAATTTATTCCGTAAGGAAACAATTAGGAAAAGGGAAGGCGAAAGCCTTCCCTTTTTTTTGTCTAAAATCAGGTCATTGCGCTGGCGTTCGCAAATGCTAAAGCATTTACACGCCAGTAAATTTATCTTTATTCTATTGTATAAGTTTAGTACCTGTTTCTAATCATGGGTAAGGACTATGGAAACACTCTCTTTATGTAATTGGTTTAAGTTTAAGGTTGGAGTGACTTTAGAAATGCATTTCTTAAGTACACCAATAAAATTAAGTTTATCTTTAACCATAAGTTTAATGTTTCCAAATACTATTGGGTTATACTTCGAGGTCTTATCTCAAAATGTAATTGATTTCTATTAAATATATCCTATTATATTCTATGATGTGAAGAGTTCGAGAACTGAATCAAATTCTGAACAGAATCATGAAGTGTTTGCTCGAGAAATCCCTTAACTGTTCCTTTAAGCAATAGCCATGCCTAATGTCTTACTGATTACAGCCGTGTAATGACTTCCTAATACTCTTGCTAATACCCTGAGTTAATCCCGCCTTTAATTGCTTCATTTCCTGCTTCCTCAAAGCCTTGTGAATTTTCGGGGTTGATTACTTAATAAGAATAAACTTATCTATAGGATATTACTAACGATAGGCCTCTCTTTTATAGTCTCTTTACATGACCGATCTTCTAAATATAGACTTTTCGTCTACTAAATCTTAAAAATGGGGGTATAAATGCCTATATAGATAACCCCTAGATAGAGAGTAGATAGAAATGATCTGTTTTTACCCGGTTTTCCCTCGAAATACTCTGTTTTTTACTATTTTCCTTATGATTATTAATAAACTTAACTGGTTTTGGGCACAAAAAAAAGGCTTAAAAATAAGATTTCTCTTACTCTTAAGCCTAATTAATCGCCGGCGATACCCTATGGAACTCCCTTAAGTATAGGGGAATATTTTCCACAGTTTGAGCTCTTACCGTCTCTTCTTTATATACATGTACTGTTTTCGTTTACCTATTCAGAATCTATTCCTTGGTCTATCTCTGTATACCTTAAAAGAATCTATTCCCTACTCTATTCCCTATCTATCTCTATCTAGGAGAAATACCTCTTATTGATCATTTCACCCATTTCTTTATCCTCATCATCCCAGACCATTTCGTGAACATTATTATAATGCTTTTGATATTGCCCTCTGGTATTCCATGAGTATTGCCATATGATCAGCTTCCATCTAATCCTTTTGATAACCCTTTTGATACTCTTCTTCATAACTAGAACAGCCCCAAAATCTTTTCAATCAGGTCTATTGTCAAGAATAAAAACCCAAATATGGCTAAGAATATGAATAGGATATCCCCAAGATTATCGTCTTGATTCAACGATTTAATAGCCTTACGGACTGTATAAAGGACAATCATTGCCAGAAAATCAATTAGTATCATTTTCGCCACCTTCTGCCTCGATCTTGGGCTTATGCTTATCAAAACCTTCATTCAAAGTCTTTGCTGTATCAAAGGCAGTTTGCATATCTTCAAAATCAAATACAAACCTCCAAATTCCCCATTTTCCATCTTCTCCATAAAAGACTTCATATAGATTTTCCATTAATAACTCCTTTCATTTGGGTTAGTTATAACCCCATGTTCATTCGGTTCACAATCATGACCGTAATACCATTCACTAGCTTGATCCTCATCTAATAGATTAAAGACTCTCTCACATTCTTCACAAATTGCTTTACTATTCACTTTCATAATATCTCCTTAAATATAGTCATTAATTTTACAACCCCAAAAATCAATACATTCAGTATAGTCATTTTGGTCAAAATCAACTGAGGTGCTCAAAATAACACCATTTTTCGTTTCCATACCATTAATCAAGTCTTTAAGGGTTTCGATATAAGAATAGATATCGTCTTCCTCAAAGGCTCCCTGCTCTAGTCCATATTCAAAAGATTTATCATCTCTTGTCAAAGACATTAGAGCAATGGATAGAATTGAAAGTTGCTTTTTGTTAATGTAGATGTTTGACATTTTCCTTTTTTCTTAACCGGTTTGTATGTTTTGAAAGAACATCTTTGAGGCTCCGATTAATAGCCTCAAGGATGCTCTTATACGCTGCTGTAACAGCTTGTGTTGATATTAAAATATGTATATCAACTGTTCGCTCAATGAATTTTCATTTTACAATTATTAGACTTACTGCCTATATAATCCTAATGATAATTACTTCTTGGCATTGGGGTAATTTATATAGTGATCGTATAGCGCTTCAAATGTTCCACAATCAGAACAAATTTCAGTTTTATTATCAGCTCTAGATAATGCTCCAGGATATTCTCCTGCAAATTCATTACAAGGGATATAATTAATTTCACATCTTGGACAGATTTTTTTCTCTTTTATCATGATGTTTTTCCTTCCTTAATCATTTCGTCATCCAATGGGGAAACAATAATTGATTCACCCTTTGAAGTTAATCCAAAAATACATCCGGCATTATTACCTTCAGGATCAGAAGAAGCGTAAATCTTACTTCCATCCTCAAAGATAATAGCTACTGGATATCCACCATAATAATTCTCCCAACCTTCAGCCATAAGCTCAAGATTGTTCATCATCCTTACTTCTTGTACTCTCAAGCCTATTGGATAGGCTACTTCTTTTACTTTACTCATTTTATTCATTTTCTGTATTTGGTTCGTAATCTTTATATTTGTCAAATTTTACATTTAATCTTGACAATTCCAATTCCCATTGTTCGGGGGGTCTGCCATCGTGAATTTGCTGTAATTCTTTTAACATTAGATAAGAATTATCTGTCAATTTCCAAGCAGGATTTGATCTAATAACAGCATCCCAAACTAATTCATAGGGTTCAATTGTTTTACCCTCCATTTCAGTGTCATAGAAATTATCTAAAATTAGACAACCAACTGCGCATTTAGCATCATGTTCTGTATCAGTTAAAATATCATAGAATATATCATAATCATAATCATTGTCATAATGATTATTATTATTAAAATTTTCTTCTTGAGATCTAGCGATAGCCTGTTCCCTAACATTGTCTAATGTTGAAGAAAGATATCCACGATATTGGCAATCTTCACTATCGCTCCATGCTTTTTCTTTTTGTGCAAGTAAGTGTGCTGCGACAAACATAAATGCTTCATAATCATTTGTAATTAGTGACATTTTTATCTCCTTTAAATGTGTCTTCAAATTTATAAATTAACTTTTCAATTGTAAATCTAGCTTTATTGTCAAAACTAGACAAATATTCTAATAGATCATTGTCAATTGCAAGATTATGCAATCCAGACAGCAGGATTCTAACTTCATTCTTATCTAGATCAACTACACTACTCATGACTCAACCTTTGGGATACAAGTTCTCGAGCAGTATAAAATTGAGTTATATTCAAACAAAATACCTTTGATCAAGCTTTTAATACATACAGGACAAGTAAAAGGTTTTGCATTCTTTGAACCGTGGTATTTAACCATTTTACCGGGCAAGACCTTATCCTGTACTGTCATGGTTGTTATATTCTTTTTTGCTGGCTTCTTTGCGGCCATATTATTCCTTTACTTCCTTATTGTAAAAAGAGTCTTCAAACTCCTGTTTTGCTTTCTTTAAGAATTTTTTGATTTCACTTTCTGAAATTAAATGATCTCTTTCGTGTCGAGCATGCTCTTGTATATAGGCTTTAGCTACTCTTTTAACCCAAACACTCTCTGATTCATCGCTTACATTGGTTCCAAGACCAAAATGTTTAACAATAATGTCCGGTGTTAGGTATGTTTTAATATCTTCAGTTCCTGTATAAACGCTATAAAGATAAAACCCATCATGCTTTTCATAGAATTTCCATCTAGCATAAAATTCTGGTGCAGTCTTATAAGTAATGCTTCCAATACCTACAGCCATCGAGCCAAAGATTAATGATTTTGTTTCCACATTAACATCTTCTTGCTCTCTTTCACCACCACCTTCATACTTTACCGTTGTCTTTGTCCAAAGCTTATCCGGATTATCTTTGAAATATTTTACGTTTTCTGTTGACCAATTTAAACTCATCTTGTTCCTACCTGATTTAATCTTTCTAGTTGACCTTTTTGGTCGCTATATTCTTTGCTAATAAAGTCTTCGTACTCTTCATCTGTCCAATGAAGAATATCCCAAGACTGCCCTGTATCTTTAAAATACAGGAGATCTTTTGTTCTGAACCATTTATTTTTCATTTTTTCCTTATCTTTTATATTTATGTAAGTCATCAATCAATTGCTGCGGATAATTTGTATCATTTCCTTCACCATCAGGATGACCAAAAAAGATAACTGTTCCGGCAATGTAATCACCAATCATTATTACTTGTCCAGAGTCATACCATAAGTCTGTTGCAGTTTTATTTTGAGGCAATCTGATAAGCTTACCCTCTTCATTGCAATAGCAAAAGTATGGCTTGTCACCAAATCTAACTACTTCAAAATAACCATCAACAATCTTTTGAAGATTGCTATAGTGTTGATCATAATCAAACTCTTCAATTTCCCCATCTAGATGTAGTATTAATCCCTTAATCATTATATTCTCCTTTTGTAATATATTCTTTTACTAACTTGATCATTTCATCAAGATTTCCTTCAATGATTCCTAAATCATCATAAGTCTCATGTCCCGCTACTTCATCATAATTATTAGTAATGTCATAGGCTGCAAACCAAGGTTCATCATCATAATTATCACGATCTAACTTTTTCAAATCGGAATCTGTTTTGATACCATGACCTAATAAGTCCCAAAAGTTTTTCAAGACACTATGCTTATATCTAATTGTCATTTCACCATCACAAGAGATCAAAACTTTTCTCTTATTCCCGGTTATAAAACAAACTGGGCTATG
>Ga0208224_1000302_pt1 | contig 9016 bp, 8 predicted proteins | sample LakMenEpi26Oct09_FD_150735 | JGI IMG/M metagenome (GOLD analysis project Ga0208224, IMG submission 150735) | Freshwater microbial communities from Lake Mendota, WI - 26OCT2009 deep hole epilimnion (SPAdes) | ecosystem: Environmental > Aquatic > Freshwater > Lake > Epilimnion/Euphotic zone ... | reverse complement strand
GAATTATTGGTGGGCTAATAATCTTTTTTGCCCTGTTTGAACTATTACCAGTGTTAAAAAAGATTGTTATCCCACCAAAATGGTTAAGCCTTGGTGGATTGATCTCAGGTTTCTTTGGTGGTTTATCAGGGCATCAAGGAGCAATTAGAAGTGCATTTTTGTTAAAAACGCAAACTTCCAAAGACACCTACATTGCCACTGGCGTGGCAATTGCCATCCTGGTTGATCTAAATCGTTTAGTTGTTTATGGCGCCAGCACCATAGCTTTTACCAATAACGACTTCTCCACAGCTTTAGTTGTTGCTGTTGGGGCAAGCTTGTTAGGCATATTGGTGGGTAACAAGTTCTATAAAAAGATCAACTTCAATTTCATTCAAAACCTAGTGGGAGCTTTGTTGTTACTAATAGGAGTATTGGTCTTCACCGGTTTAATTTAGGACCCTTTTTTCTTACGCTACTGTGTTTATATGACCCATAAAAGGTACAGAATCAGTCTTGTTCTTGCTTTCCTTTTTGTCCTATTCCCAAATACTTCCTTTGCCTCTGTTGATGATCTAGTCGTAGCTAATGAATCAAGCACTACTTATAACCGTGCTCTTTTTAAACATTGGATAGATGCTGACAAAGACTGCTTTGACACCCGAGTTGAAGTACTTATCGCTGAATCAAAAATCTGGCCCAAATTCAAAACTAGATGCAAAGTATCAACAGGTGAATGGTTTTCTGTCTATGACAATAAAACAATTACCGATGCTTCCAAGCTTGATGTTGATCATTTAGTTCCTTTGCAAGAAGCCTGGCAATCAGGGGCAGACAAATGGAGTAATAAGAAACGTCAAGATTTTGCTAACGATTTATCAGAAGGAAATTCTTTAATAGCAGTAACACTCGAAACAAACAGAAGTAAAGGTAGTAAAGAACCCCACAACTGGCTACCTACTAGTAGTTATGTATGCCAATACTTAATTGACTGGATTGATGTTAAAAAACGCTGGAACTTAAGCGTTGATCCGGTAGAAAAAGACTTCCTCAAAACCTCAATGACTACTTGTACCAATGGTGGGACACCGGTAAGCACTAGTCCAACTACCACTAGTAATTCAAGCTCAACTACGCCAACTAAAACTTCTGGTCCAGTGGTTTCAGAAACTGGAGCACCTCAAGGTGCCACAGCACAATGTAAAAATGGAACCTATTCCTTCTCCAAGACCCGCAGTGGCACATGTTCTCGTAACGGTGGAGTAAAAGAGTGGTTAGTAAGTAATTAAATCAATCAATTAATCGGTGTACTTTTTTACCCATTCGTGCATAAATTTCTAATTTGCCACCTAATGCTTCAACGTAGGCTTGGAGTGTGCCAATTTCTGTATGACAGAATTTGCCCTTTTCAATGCGTGAAACATTAGATTGATCAATTCCGATCACATCTGCTATTTCTACTTGAGTTAATTCCAAAGTTTTTCTAAATTCAGCAAGACGCATGGCATTAGATTCATCGATCATTTTTCGAACTTCTTTCTTAACTTTCTTTTCATTAACTGGACGAATCTTTCTCATCTCATCAAGAGTGGTGTATTTTATAGCCATAATTAACTCCTTTTACTTATAGTTTTTTAAGTGTTCACTAAATCTTTGATCAGCAATTGGAATGTTTTGTTCATACCACCTAATCCAATTATTGGTCTTATCTCCTGCCACCAAAATAATTGCTTTTCGATTCGGATCGAAAGCAAAAAGCAGCCTAAGATTTTTACCTCTTGGTCGTAGCTCCTTCATATTTTTAAATCTTGAATTCTTAACTTGGTCGGCAAATGGTCGGCCAAGATTTGGTCCTTGCTCCTCAAGTGCTTCTAGAGCAGTAAAAACCTTTTTGTAATCACTTCGTCTAAGTGAATCCAGCCATTGCCTGACTATTGGATGAATGACAATTTCCCAAGAGCCTCTTTCACTATATGTGTTATAACGCATATGTGTCAAGAGCTAGTAATCGATATTTATTAGTGAATGATTTTGTTGTCATAGTTACCTTCAACTATGAAAGATTTGGGAAATCCCTTTATCAACTTTTAAGGAAACTGTTTATAAGTGCTAGCTGTGGATAACCGTCTTTCCGTGGAACTTGTTCTAGGTATGGTGGCATCACGATGTGGCTAATTAATTAAGAAATTTTTGAAAGAAAAAGTCCAAAAGGATTACTTTTCTTGCCTAAATTAAATTAATAAGTAGACTTTCCTAAATAAGTTTTTGATTGCGCTAAGTGATTATTACTTTTTATTGGAGATATGTGGCTAAGAAACGAGTGGGTTCAAAATCAGCTAAAGATATTGTAAAGCGTTCTAAAACCAATAAGGAGTTTCATACAATTTCGGTGAGACTGCCAGAAAAGCTTCATAAATTAGCTAAGCAAAAAGCTAAACAAAAAGGATTATCTCTTTCTGATCTGACCAGACTGGCTTTGGAGAAATACCTCAAAGCAAGCTAACAACAGTGGTTATCTCTTGAGGAAACACGCATCAATTTCGCTCTTGAATCAAAAAACTTGCCTAAATCAAAAATCGGCTTTATTGTGATTAACAACATGAAAACATCAAAATTTCTAAAAGTGACCATCGCTTCTCTATTTTCTTTGGGTTTATTCATCTCCCCTGTTAACGCAGCTGATGAACCACCTGCTCCTGCTGCCACAAAAGAAAGCACCACAAAAACTAAAGAAAGTGCTGAAAGTCTTCTTGCAAGTGCCAGAAAATTAATTGATAAGAAAAAATGGGCCCAGGCGAAAAAAGATTTAATCAAAGCAGACAAACTTAATTCTAAAAATGCTGATGTGAAAAACTTATTAGGTTTTGTGACCAGAAATATGAATGACACCAAATCATCGATGAAGTATTACCAAGCAGCCCTAAAACTAGATCCAAATCACTTAGGTGCCAATGAATACTTAGGTGAGCTGTATTTGAAACTTAAACAACCTGATAAAGCAAAAACACAATTAGCAAAATTAGAAAAAATCTGTGGAAAAAACTGTGCTGAATACAAAGATTTAGCAAAAGATATTTCTAAATACAAGAAATAAAACTAAACCCGAGAAACCTCGTTTATTGTTATTTGCCTGTTATAGGTAACCGTAGTAATAGAAAAGTGTTGTCCATCTAAAATTGGTGCCCAAGCATTAATCCTGGTGATTTCTCTATCAAGTATTTTTAACACATTTGATGACACATAAACCCCTGAAATAACCCCAAAAATATGAGAACTTATAAACTTCACAAAATATTTACCCAACTTTAGTGGCAAAGATCCAATAAACATAGAGACAAGGTAGGTGCTTAATACTTCCCTTGTTTTCTTCTTTGTTTTTAAATCACTAAAAATATGTTCTCCTCTATCAACAGTTAAGGGCAGAAAGGCAAAGAAATTACCTAACCCAGCTTTTACTCTTTGACTATTGGTCACCATTGAAACTGGTACCCCAATTAAAGACTTAGGTGAAGTGATTTTTTTCTTTACAGTTTCAGCTAAAACATCTTCAAAATCTGTGACCACACTTTGACCAGTCAAAATAGGTCTAGAACTACTGGTTAGCTTTGTTCCAGTTTTGAGTTCATGATTTGTTTTGGCAAACAAAATCCTCAACAAGGTTTTTATCACTCCAATGCCAACTCCAAAAGCTATTCCTGGACTAAATTGTTTTCTTAAAGGTTTAGTTAAGAAATGATCTGAAACATTTGCTTTTGCTAATTGGCGCAAAAGTGAAACTAAAGATAGACCATCAAGTAAACAGTGATGAATATGAAATTCTATTTTGGTATTGTCAGACTCTTTTGAGATATTAAATCTCCATAAGGGTTTATCTTTCAAAAGATTTATCTCTTGATCTTGGGTGATGTGGTAAGAAAAATCTAGGTCATCTTGATATTTGATGGTGCTATCAGGATTTATCACCCAATGAAACTTGGAATATTTGTTAACAATTTGTTCATTGATTAATTGCTTTAATTGCTCAATGTTGATGGATCCTGCAACATACATTTCACATTTAATGATCAGTTTTTCAAGATTTGAATCAGCCAGAAACCACAGACGATCTCTGGGATGAAAGCGTATTTTCATGTTCAATATTGATGCTTTCACTAATTAGGCAGTTATTTCATCATAACTGAGTTAAACCGTGATGCAATTTATGCGCTAATTGCAAACTCAGCACTGGTAATAATGTGTTCTTTTTCTCTGTTTCTGTGCCAACTAATTGCACACTCATCCAGCAATTTTGTACCTAAGCCTTTTTGTGATTCTTTGTCTCCAACTAAGCCGTTGTTTTTTACTTGTAAAAGAATTGTTTTGGGGTTTATGTGAGTTAGAGAAACTTCTACTTCACTTGCTTGTCCATGTTTGATGCTGTTAAAACACAACTCAGGGATGATATCCAACAACGCTGTGGAGCAAAGAATATCTTTATCAACATTTTCGATAACTTCTTGATTAGCTTCAAAATTAATAACAGCAACACCTTGCCAGGTTTGCTTTAATTTTTCAATCATCTCATCAAGCTTTTGATTCTTAGTTGAGATATCAGATAACTTCTCAACATCTTTTTCTAATCCTGATGCTAGATCAATTACCATAGATTGGGCTTTTGCTGGATCGTTTTGATTATTTTGAATAATCAAAAAAGCAGATGCAAACTGGGCTTGAATTTCACCATGAAGTTTTCTACCTAAGTTTCTACTTCTTTGATGTTGTTCATTTCTAATTCTAGAAACTCCCCAACTTAAATCTTTAGTGGTTTTTTCAATACTCTTAGCAACTTCTAATGCTTGATTAGTCGCTGAGTTATTTAAAGATATGAAGAAACCAGATACTAAAGCTGCTACTGGAGTAAGAATCAAAATAGCAAATGATGAATCAATTGAGTAAGTCCAGATAAGACTTAGTAATCCTTGGAGTAAACCTGAAATTAATAAAATTAACATATAGCCCAGAGATCCTTTGAACATCTTAGAGATAACACTTTTTATTAACGAATATAAAAAGAATCCTGTTAAGAGTGATTGAGCAATTACTGTTAATCCTGTTACAAATCCGTAGTTATTAACCATGGTGGGAGTACCAATCAGAGACAAGATCACAGGGGTTAGTTTCACGTTGACTTCTTCAGGACGAGTAGCTGTGGCGATTGCTTTTTTCCAATCAATTTTTAACTCTGTTTGTTTCACCTCAGGAGGATTCCAGTTACTGATTAATTCTTCTAAGTTCCTACTTAGTGGCTGCACGATTTCATCGATGGTTTTTCTGATGGTCAAAAGGGCTTGGTCCACACTTTGGGTTTTGATCAATTTCAGCCTGGCAAGTAGTTGATTCTTAATAGGCTCAACTTGTTTTTCCTCAAATTCATCCAGGTTTTCCTTGGTCACCATCTCTACATAAGCCAAACGGTATTGATCAGTCATTAGTTTTTGAACACTTTGAGCATGCTCTCTAATTCTTCCCACTGCAATTGTTGCCAATAAAGCACTTATAGAGAAATTAGCAATGGAGGACGCAACTCTAAATCCTGCATTATTGACTTCGGTTACGGAAAATAATAAAAGATAATAATCAAGTAAGTATCCTCTTAAGCCACCGATTATTATGATAAAAGCAAAAAAGACTATATAAGCATAATTGATACTGATTTTCTCAACAATTAACTTAGAAACAATATATAGCAAACCAATGGTGAAGAAAAACAAAAAAGTAAGAATCACGATTCGAGTTAAGTACCTGCCACCTTGATTATTAGTGAAATCAAGTAAATGCACATAATTTAGCCAAGAATAAATTGAAATGAAAACCGGAAGGGTGAAGAAATGTTTTGGTAAGAGAAGTGTTTTTAAAGATTTCATTAACGAGCTGATCTTTCTGGTATTCCTGCAATCATGTAATACCTGCGAGCAGCTTCTACTCGCTGATTGATTTCACCAGATTTGGTTATTTCTAATTCTTTGTAAATAATATCAATCCATCTCTCCACAGATTTAACACTTAGCTTTGTTCTTGTAGCTATTTCATTATTACTAAATCCTTGGGCAATAAGACTTAGAATTAGAACGGCTTGTTCACTTAAGTTGTTGATTGGGCTTTCTGATTGGAAATCTTGTCTTACTTCACTTGATCTATCACTTAATACTTTTTCTATGGCATTTAGTAAGTAATTAACATCATTGACTAAATGCTTTCTTAAGAACCCAACTCGTGGTGGAATATCTAAACCTTCACTGGTGGCAGATTTGGCATCAGGATGTTTAGTCAAAATAAGTATTGCTATATCTGGTCTGGTCTTATCAATGGCGTGAGCAAGATGAAGTCCACTTGGACCATCACCAAGGGAAATATCTAACAGCAAAATATCTGGATCAAAGATATCTATTTTTTTTCTAGCTTGTGCTGCATCAATTGCAGCTTCAACTTCAAAATCTGCGGAGGTTAAAGACTGTTGTAAGAGTGCTGACATTAAAGGCTCATCTTCAACAATTAGAATTCGTCTCTTGCTTGTATTCATAAGAGGCAGTCTGCCTAATGACTATTTCCCCCACGCATTTGGCTAGGGAAAACCCTAAATGAGGGAAAACCCTTAAAAATCGGGCAACCCCTAGCCCGTTTTCCTATTCTTAGAGGGCGTTGTGAGGAAATGCCCAAATTTTGCCAAGGGGAACAAGTCAAAATCATGAAACTTAAGCGAGCAAAACACGCTCGTTCTTTTGACTATATATATAACAAAAAAAGAGCATCCCTTTCAATTTTTCTTTCCACAATTCTTCTTACTGCCACCATTAGTCCAGCTTCTTTAGCACTTGATACCAATAATTCTTCAATAGCAATTCCTGCTCTGTGTGATCCAAGTTTGTTACCTGTACAAACAATTGTTAGTCCCAGTCCAACAGTTGAAGTAACAACTTCTCCTTCACCTGAAGTTTCGCCAACACCCGAAGTTAACCCTGCACCAAGTGCTGAGCCAACTTTGTCAGATCCAGAAACACCAGTTATTCCTGCAGCTGAACTTTCTTCCACTGTTTCGACATCTGAAAACCCACCTAAAGTTGTTTGTCCAAGTCCTGTCACCAATGTATTTGCCAGACCACAAAATACTCAACTAGAAGTCTCTTGGACCCCTGGAATTAGTGCTGAACCAAACACAGTTGAAAACATCAGCAACTACTACATCAAAGTATTAGAAACAGCTCAAGTTATTAAAGTTTCTGCTGATAGAACTTCGAGCATTATTTCTGGATTAACCAATGGAACAAGTTATTCAATAATTGTTTATGCTGCCAGTGAATATGGCAGCAGTATGGCAAGTGATCTTGTTACCGCAATTCCCTTAAGTGGTAATGAAGGAGAAGTTGCAGGTTTAATTGTTGAATTCAAACCAGAAGCAAATGTGAGCCAAGGTCAGTTGGATGTTCCTGGTGAAGAACTCGTTGGCCAAGTTGAATTAACAATTGAAAACAAAATCACAGAAGATGTCCACGTTGTTGAATTTAGTGAAGCAACCACTTTAGAAGAAGCTCAAATTATTGCTAATGAAATTTCTCAAGACCCACAAGTTGTGTGGGCTGAACCTGATCAATTTGTTTACACCGCTGCTCAAGAAGTTATCAATGATCCAAACTATTCAACAGCTCAATGGAATCTGTGGGACAGATTTGGAATTGGCCTAGGCCAATCCAATACCGAAATGACTTCTGCTTGGTCCTTGAGCGCCGGTCAAGGAATAACTGTGGCAGTAATTGATACCGGGATAACTTCTCACCCAGATCTTGATTCCCAACTAGTTCAAGGCTTTGACTTTGTTTCCAACCCAGAGTTTCTCAAAGCCACCCGTGAGGAAAACGGCGAGCAAGTTTCTTTCGACGGTGACTATATAAATAGTGAAAAATACGGAGCCCTTGGTTGGGATTCAAACCCAACCGATCCAGGTGATTGGCGAGGAATCTCTCCTGTGAGAAATTCGGCTTGGCATGGAACCCACATTGCTGGAGTTATTGCTGCTGCAAATAACAACCAAGAAGGAATTGCAGGAATTGCCCCAGGAGCAAAGATCCAACCAATTAGAGCTTTGTCATGGCGAGGTGGACTGCTTTCAGATATTGCAACTTCTATTACTTGGGCAAGTGGTGGAGAAATTGCAGGAGTAGAAAATAATCCAACACCAGCAAAAGTAATCAACATGTCATTTAGTGTTAATTCAGTTTGTCCAACATCTTTACAAACTGCCATCAATGATGCTTTTGCCAGAGGATCTGTTTTAGTTGCAGCTGCGGGAAATAACAACGATGATGTTAAAAACTATGCTCCAGCAAATTGTGAAAATGTAATTTCTGTTGGTGCCTCTAACAAAGATGGAAAAAGAGCAAGTTACTCAAACTATGGTTTAGGGCTTGATGTTTCAGCTCCTGGTGGAGATAACAATTCAAATGGTGGAATTTATTCAACTTCTAATGCTGGTTTAACTGAACCTGCAAGCTTTGATTATGCATCACAACAAGGAACATCAATTTCAGCAGCACATGTTTCTGCAATAGCTGCAAGAATCTTTAGTTCTGATCCAGAACTAAATCCAAATGATGTTAAGAACAAAATAGTAAGTAAAGAATCAGTTCGAGAATTTGCTGACACTCAATGTGATATCAATGCTGATATTTATTGCGGTGAAGGAATAGTTAGTTTATTTCAAGTTACCAATACAAGTTTTCTAAATGCTCCAACTGTTTCATCCGTAACTGTTTCAGGTACTCAAATAACAATGAATTTTTCAGCTCCCACCTACACAGGAACAATCACTGGATACAGGGTCCAATATTCAACCGATGGGACAAATTGGACGACAGCTTCTGACAGCATCGCAAGCAATGCCACAAGTTATACAATCACCGGTCTATCTGCAACAACTTCCTATTACACACGAGTTGCTGCAAAACATAGTGGTGGCGTTGGAACTTATGGTTACAGATGGCAAAAAATTTACGAAACAACAACT
>Ga0208224_1000297_pt1 | contig 9082 bp, 2 predicted proteins | sample LakMenEpi26Oct09_FD_150735 | JGI IMG/M metagenome (GOLD analysis project Ga0208224, IMG submission 150735) | Freshwater microbial communities from Lake Mendota, WI - 26OCT2009 deep hole epilimnion (SPAdes) | ecosystem: Environmental > Aquatic > Freshwater > Lake > Epilimnion/Euphotic zone ... | reverse complement strand
GTTTTACACCAGGACTTCAATTACCTTATGGTATTACACCAGTTAACCCAGTTCCAGTGGATGGTTACTCTGGTCCTTATGCAACCACAACTGAAGCTCTTTCTTCAATTCCTCAAGCCATTAGGTTCCCAACCATGATGGTCCGAATTGTTGATAATGATGATAATAAAATGTATTGGTTTAAGGATGGCGTTTTAGATGCTGACCTTATTGAATTTTCACCAACTAACGCTAATCTATTAAACTTTGTTGCACATCCTCAAAATACTTCATGGCAAGTTAATGAAGCTGCTGATTTTAATAGTGGTAATAACCAAAATCCAACTATTTATGTTTTTAGAGGAAACATCTATAAATTTAAAGTTTCTGCAAGTATAGGTCACACTCTTCAAATTAGAAGCGCAGATGGCACCGCATATTCAGTTGGCATGCCAACAAGCGGCACCGGATCAAACACTCAAACTAGTGGAGGTTATATCCTATGGACAGTTCCATTTGATGCGCCAGATGACCTATTTTATGTAGATACTGCAACTTCTAATGTGATGAAAGGTCATATTAGAGTTATTCCAAGTCTAACTGCCCCAATTACACCAAGTGCTCAGCAAGGTAATGCAAATCAAGTTGCATATACATCAAACACTGGGTCCTATTCGCTTGCGGCTAATTCGCCAATCGAAAAGGCAATTCACGTTGATTCAACTGTATGTATTAGTGTAAATGGAGTTAGACGACTTTTAACCGATTCAAATACGTCACCTTTCTTTTTTAGTAGAAACGGCGGAAATACTCAGCTCCTATTAAATCAAGTTGAAGCAGGCGACTCACTTTACGTTCGCCCAGCTTATCTTGAGCATGGATTAGAAACAACTGACCTTATTCTTCTTGAATATTTTAGTGGAGGAACTGTTACGCTTGCTCAACCTACACTTCCAAGCACAACATATTATTGGAGAGATGGTAATTCTCAAGCCATTGAAGAGTTTAATCTAGTTGGAGGAGGTAACCCTGGAACTTATGAAAATCCAAATCTAAGCGCAATTCAATTTAATGCACAGGCTCTAAATGCACAAGGTTCAAATATCGGAAATATTTCAACATTTATTACTTCATTACAAATTGGAAGTACTATAGTTGCCCAACAAGTTGGACAATCTGTAAGCGGCACCTACACAATTACGTATAAAACTATAGCTAGCCCAGGCAACCCTATCTATGAAAGTTGGGCGATTGGAATTCAACGGGTTTCTGGAACAGGAAGTTTTGAAAATGCTGGCGCCCTATGGTCATTCCAATTTATCTAATGCTCAACAAATAAATAACTTAAATAAAAAGACTCCATAAACAATGGCATTAATTAAAGGTAAACAACTACAAGATACTTCAGTTTCATTAGACAAACTGAGTGGCTCAACTGGTTCAGTTACACTAACGACTGGTACGATTACCACACCTGCTGCAAACTTAATAATCAGCTCGCCGCCAGTTGCACCAACTGAGGCTGCAAATAAAGAATATGTTGATTCAGTTGCAACTGGATTAGATATAAAAAAATCGGTAACTGCAATTTATCGTGCAGGTACACCTGCAGCAGGCGGTACACCAGCTATCCTAGTTGACAATGCGGTAAATGGTTTAACTGTTGATGATCAAGATATGTTTACTATAATTTCAACAGGTGCGTCAATTACCAATTTAATTTTAGACAATGTAACAATTAACGATGGTGATCGTGTCTTAATTGCATTAGCCTTAGCTGGCCGTCAAAAAGTAAATGGTATTTATGTATATCAAGGAGGTCAATTGACTAGATCAGAGGATGCTGATAACAAAACTCCAGATGGAGGAGAAGTTTCTGGCGGATTATTTACCTTTGTTGAGCAAGGAGATGTTTATGCTGACACAGGTTGGGTATTAAGTTCTCCAAATGGAGCAATTTCTGATACTGGAGCAGCTGGTTTATGGGAACCTACTAATAACGGAGCAGGTAATGCTCAACTTGAATTTACTCAATTTTCTGCAGCAGGTGTTGCTGAAGCTGGCGTAGGTTTAACCAGAACTGGTACTAAATTTAATGTAAATTACGATAACTCTTCAATTGGAATTGATGGTGCAGATGCTTTATACATTAAAAATGGCGGAGTAACTAATGCGATGCTTGCAAATAGCACGCACGGATTCGCTGGCGATATTGGATCAGGTACCGTTGCATTAGGTTCAACTTTAACAATTGCCGGTGGAACAAATGGAATTGATACTACATATAGTTCTGGAACATTAACCATTAATTTAGATCTTTCTGAATTAGCAACCGTTACAACAATCGCAGATGCTGACTTTATTGCAATTAGTTCATCTGGCGCAGTTAACCAGAAAATTACATTTGCTAATCTTAAAACCCTAATCGGAGCTGCCAGTCAATTGGGAATTTCAGTTGAAGGTGGAGTTGCTGCAAGTTTGGATTTAGATACAGATACACTTGATTTTCAATCTGGTGCAGGTTTAACTTTTACTAGAACTAATATTGTAGCAGGTACAACTGATACCTTAGCTGTAACTATTAGCAATAATGCACTAAATGTTCAACAGGCAACCGGTTTAACCGCTGGAACTCCAGGAAATGTTGATATTACCTTATCAAACGCTGCTGCTGAAATCTTTTCAGTTACGCTTAATGGAGTTGCTCTAAAGAAAACCACTAACTGGGTATGGCCACAAGGTAACAATACAACAGTTCGTATAACTGGATTACCTTATGTAATTGAAACTTCTGATGAAATTGAAATTACTTATAGAGTAAGCTAATTTTGCTAATTTTTAATATTTAATAAAAGCCTCCCTTATGGAGGCTTTTTTATTATCCAAAGTCAAAACGCGGAGTATAAATATCTATAGAAAAGATACAAACTCGTAAATGGCTCAAGTTAAATTAAAACAAGTTAATATTAGTACGCACATGACGTATAACGAAACGTCTGGAGATATTAATCACAATGGTAATTTTTCAGCTGTTACAAAACAGTTCGTTATTGACCATCCAACCAAGCCAGGCTTTAAACTTGCTCATGGTAACTTAGAGGGTCCTGAACATGGAATCTATCTTAGAGGAAGGAGTGAAGAAAAACGTATCTTTTTTCCAGAATACTGGGAGAGCCTAGCAAATAAGGACTCAATAACAGTAACAATTACACCATTCGGTAAATCTCAATCGCTTTGGGTCAAAAACATTACTGATACTTATTTTGAAGTAGCAGGCTCACATAAGCCAAACTTTTTTTATTTAGTACAAGCTGAACGTAAAGATGTTAAACCATTGCAAATTGAGATAGACATGAATAAATAATTCAAATAGTCTATTACATACGTGGCGCAAACGGTCAAGATAACTCCCGCATCCGGTTTATTAGAATTTATAGGAAATACTACCTCCAATAAACCGTATCTACAGCATGATGATAATGGTAATCTTACATTAACTCTACAGGCGACTAAAAAATTTACAGTTGCCGGTAATCTTAAAGTTAATGGTAAGGTTACAATGGCTCAGCAAACCCTGACTGATGGCGCAGCTGTCGCTTGGGACTTTAACTCTGGTGCAAATGCAAAGGTAACACTTGCTGGAGCTAGAACTCTAGTAATTTCTAACATGGAAACTGGCGATACTGGTTTAATCTTAGTTAAACAGGATGCAGTCGGCGGTCGCACCCTAACTTTACCTGGTGGAAGTACTATTGTTGGAGGTGGAACATATACAGCGTCATCTGCCGCAAATGCAACTGATGTCTTAGGCGTTTACTATGATGGTACAACTTATTGGTGGACGATTGGTTACAATACAGTTACTCCACCCTTAACTTCAGTTGGAATTACTGGAAGCGATTTTGTAATTGCAAACTCTCCACTAACTTCAAATGGAACAATTGGATTAGCCTTAGCTACAGTCAACTCAAACGTTGGAACATTTGGTTCAGCTTCAGCTGTGCCGGTAATCACAGTTAATGCTAAAGGTTTAATTACTGCAGTATCTGCAACTAATATTTCAATTCCTACTAACCTAGACAGTTTAACAGATGTTACAATTTCATCTGCGGTAAATGGTCAATTATTACAATTTAATGGATCACAATGGGTTAACTGGACTCCAAATTATTTAACTGGAATTACTTCAGGCCAGGTAACTACTGCTTTGGGTTATACCCCAGTTCCTAATACCAGAAATCTTACGATTAATGGTGTAACTCAAAATTTAACGGCAGATCGTACTTGGACTATCGATACGGTTAATTATGTTTCAAGAGTTCAACATGGAGTTAAAGCTGGAGTTGCAATTAATAAAGGCCAAGCAGTTTATGTAACAAGTGCAGATGGAACTAATATGATTGTTGGACTTGCGTCAAATGGAAGCGAAGCAACTTCATCAAAAACTATGGGTCTCCTAGATGCAACGGTTGCAACCAATGGAATGGCCAATGTAGTTACTGAGGGTTTATTAGCAGGATTAGATACTTCCCTAGCTGGTACAGAAGGTGATCCAGTTTGGTTAGGCGATAATGGTAATCTTATTTATGGTTTACTAAATAAACCCTATGCCCCAAGACACCTTGTTTTTATTGGTATCGTAACTCGTAAAAATGCAAATAATGGAGAAATCTTTGTAAAGGTTCAGAATGGTTTTGAATTAAAAGAAATACACGATGTCGACTTAATTACAACTGTTCCAGTAAATGGACATATTTTAGGATATGATGGAACCCTATGGGTTAATAAAACAATTGCAGGTTGGTTAGGTTTTACTCCAGCCAATGATGCAAATGTTGTTCATACTTCAGGTAATGAAACTATTTCTGGAATTAAAACTTTTTCTGGAACAACTCAAGCCACTTCAACTACTACTGGAACAATTGTTACAGCGGGTGGAGTTGGTATTGCAAAGAATTTATATGTAGGTGGCAATATTAATGTCGTAGGAAACCTTATTATTGGTGGAACTACTACAACAGTTAATGCTCAAAATTTGAGCGTATCAGATAACATGATTTATCTGAACAATGGTGTTCAAACAACAATAACCAATGCAGTAGGAAATGGTTCAACTGTAGTTTATACAACGGAGGAAACCCATAATTATATTGCTGGAATGTCAGTTACAATCACTGGGGTTACGCCTAGTGCATATAACTTATCAAATCAAACAATTACTGCCGTTTCAACCAACTCATTTACCATTGCAAATAGTGCAACTGGATCTTATAGTTCAGGCGGTACAGCAAGAGCTAAATCAAATGCAAATCCAGATCTTGGTTTTGCTGCAGGTTACAATGATGGATCCTATGCTCATGCAGGTTTATTTAGAGATGCAACTGATAATGTTTGGAAATTCTTTAAAGGTTATGTGCCAGAACCAGACGCATCTCCATTTATTGATACTTCACATGCGTCATTTGCCTATGCCGATCTTAGAGCAAATGATATTACAGGTAGATCCTTTATTAAAGATGGTGGAACCTCAAGTCAATTCTTAAAAGCAGATGGTTCAGTTGATTCAAGTACCTACTTAACAACTGGAACTGCTGGTACTACATATCAACCGCTTGATGCTGACCTAACTGCAATTGCGGCATTGGCAACAACTGGATTCTTAAAAAGAACTGGTGCTAATACATGGGCGCTCGATTCAAATACCTACTTAACTGGAATTACCTCAGCCGATGTAATTAATGCACTTGGTTATACTCCAGTTACAAATGCTAGAACCATTACAATTAATGGAGTTACCTATGATTTATCAGCAAACCGTAGCTGGACAATTACAGCTGGAGTTTCCTCAGTTAGCGCTGGCACAGGAATCTCAGTAAACACGACAACTGGCGCAGTTACCGTAACAAATACTGGTTTATTAAGTGGAACAGCCGGTTCAGGTATTAGCGTTTCTACCTCATCTGGTAACTTAAATATTGTTAATACTGGATTACTAAGCGGTACAGCCGGTTCAGGTATTAGTGTCTCTACTTCTTCTGGTAACCTAAATATTGTTAATACTGGCCTTCTTAGCGGAACTGCAGGTTCAGGTATTAGTGTTTCGACTGCTTCTGGTAACTTAAACATTGTCAATACGGGTTTGCTAAGCGCAACGGCTGGTGCCGGAATTAGTGTTTCTACTTCTTCAGGTAACCTAAATATTGTTAATACTATAACTAACCTTAACCAATTAACCAATGGTCCAGGTTATATTACAGGCATTACCTCGGGAATGGTAACTGCTGCATTAGGTTATACTCCTTGGCATGCAGGAAATGATGGAGCCGGTTCAGGATTAGACGCAGACCTATTAGATGGATTAAGCTCAGGTTCTTTTTTAAGAAGCGATGATGAAGTTAATTACACTAATAATATTTTTAGAATTTATACCCAGCAGGGTGCAACTGGAGATACCGTTGGATCAGCTACTACATTACAAATTTATCAAGCCAATGTTAACCGAGATGCCTTTCAAACTTTCCATATTTCAGGAGATTATGCAGTTCACTTTGGACTAGACGGTTCAACTAATGATCTTTTTGTTGGAGGTTGGTCAATGGGCCCAGTTAAATATAGAATTTGGCATGAAGGAAACCTAACTAACTTGAATCAATTAACAAATGGACCAGGTTATATTACTTCTGCTTCTCTATCTGGATACGCAACTCAAACCTATGTCACAACTCAAATTAATAACTTAATTAATGGAGCACCTGGTGCACTAAATACCTTAGACGAATTAGCAGCTGCTCTTGGAGATGATGCTAACTTTGCAACAACGGTTACCAACTCAATTGCTGGAAAAGTTTCTAAGAGTGGTGATACTATGACTGGTAATCTTTCATTTGGCACAACTTCTGGATTAGGACTTTCTTGGGGATTAAATACGGATGCCGCATTTATTAGATTTGTTTCTACTGGAAATCAAGCCGGCGGATCTTATCTTGAAATTGGTACACAAGATGATTTAGATGAAGAAATTAAATTTACCCAGTCTGGAAATATTAGATTTTATTTAGCAACTGATGGTAGACTTAAAACTGGAAGTGGTTACAATTATGTTTGGGAAGATGGAACATGGGGAATATCAGTTACTGGTAATGCTGGAACTGTAACAAATGGAGTTTATACAACTGGATCATATGCAAATCCTGCATGGATTACATCATTAGCATGGAGTAAGATTACAGGCGCTCCTGCATTTATTACTAGCTATACTGAAACTGATACCCTTGCTTCGGTAACTGGTCGTGGTGCAACCACTTCAACTACCCTAACTTTAGCAAAAGCAATTACAACTGGATTATATGGACCAAGTACAAGTGGAAATATTGCAATTTGGCAATATGATGCAAGTAATACTGGATATGGTATTGTTTATAATGAAGGTAGTCCAGATACATTAAGAATTGATGTAAGTGGAAATGCACTTACTGGAATACCAGATTTTTTAATAGGAGGCGATTATGCACAAATCAATGGAAATACTGTATGGCATGCTGGAAACCTAACTAACCTTAACCAATTAACCAATGGTCCAGGTTATATTACTTCAAGCGGTAGAGCCTATCCTAGAAGAAGCGATGGTAGTGATATTAATTTCATATGGAGTGGACAAAGTGGTCAGCCAACCTGGTTATGGGGTGGTACGGATGGTACAAATATGTATGTTTACAATCCATCAAATTTCTCGGTAAACTATGCAACTAGTGCCGGTTCTGCCAGTACAGCCGGTTATGCAGATGAGGCTAAATGGATTAGTTTCCCAGATGGTCCAAGAGACCTAAGCGATAGGCGTCCAAACTGGAATAACCGTTCAGTTGCCTGGGATTTTGTAACAGCTGGCACAGCAGATGGCGTAGGTAACTATGCTGGAGTAATGACATTTAGTCCATGGGACGGAACCTCTGGAAGTACTGGAGATTCTTCTTACCAACTTGCATTTATTAATGAAACTGGACTTAACGCAAGCGGTATTCCAGGATTACGATTAAGAAATGGTATTGATTCTGCTTGGAATAGTACATGGTATAAGGTTTGGCACAGTGGACATTTTTCACAAACTAATATTAATAACTGGACTTCTGCATATAATGATGTAATAACTTCAGCTGCAGTTAGTGGAACAACTACAAAAACTTTAACCCTTACTCAAAGAGATGGAGGTACAGTAACTGCGAGTTGGACAGATATTGATACAGACACTGATACAAATACTGACCAGCAGACCTTAAGTATTAGCGGATCAACTCTTACAATTAGTGGAGGTAACTCAGTTACTATTCCAAGTGGAGGTATTTCACAAGGAACCGCTGATTCTCTCTATGTGAATATAAGTGGAGATGAAATGACAGGAAATCTCTACATTTCTCCAATTAGTGCTAACCCAGCGCAAATTCAATTAGCTGGATCTAATCCAGAATTATATGTTAGTGCTAAAACTGGAACTGCGAGAGTATTCATTAATCGACAAGCTTCTGGTAATCAAGCAACCCTAATGTTTACTACTGGAATGAATGTTTTTCAGGGTACTGCATGGGACTATACTGGAGTTCCGATGTGGTCAATGGGAATGACCAATAACAATAATACAGATAGCTTTAAAATTGCATATGGCGATATCTATGAACCTACATCGGTTGCTCTTGAAATAACAACGGCCAATGTTGCATATTTTAAATATGTTCCATATGCGGCAGGTAATTTACTTGCAACTCAATCATGGGTACAAAGTCAAGGTTACTTAACCTCTGTATCTGATGTATGGGTTAATACTACTGGTGATACTATGACTGGTAATTTGCAAATTAATGCTAGATTAGGAATTTCAAAAGCCCCAGCGTCAAATGAAAGTATTGTTGTAGATAACCCAGAGGGAACCTGGTTAATTCATGCATTTAGAGGAGCAACTGATGTCGGTGGTATTCATACTAATAGCGGCGCAATCTATATTCAACACAATGGAAGTGGTGAAATTCGATTAAGTACTCAAGGTAATGCTACTTGGAATGGAGATATTTTAGCAACTAGACCTTGGGTAACTTCTCAAGGATATTTGACATCA
>Ga0208224_1000295_pt1 | contig 9126 bp, 9 predicted proteins | sample LakMenEpi26Oct09_FD_150735 | JGI IMG/M metagenome (GOLD analysis project Ga0208224, IMG submission 150735) | Freshwater microbial communities from Lake Mendota, WI - 26OCT2009 deep hole epilimnion (SPAdes) | ecosystem: Environmental > Aquatic > Freshwater > Lake > Epilimnion/Euphotic zone ... | reverse complement strand
ATTCTCTGGTTCAAAACGAAGGGACGAATCATTTAAACTTAATTTTTCTAAAGCGGTTCTTAAGGCTTCGAATTGATTAGATTCCACAGGGTATAGCCCTGCAAATACTTGGGGTTTAACTTCTTTAAATCCAGCCAAAGCTTCGGATGCAGGTTTGTCTGCTAACGTGACCGTATCACCGACCTTAGCACTCGCGAGCTCTTTAATACCTGCAATAATAAAACCTACCTCGCCTGCAGAGAGTGATTCTTTGCTTCTCGATTTTGGTGTGAAAACACCCACTTGCTCACACAGATATTGATCAGCTGTCGCCATCAATTTAATTTTATCTTTTGGTTTTAAGCTACCATCGACTACACGCACTAACATGACAACACCTACATAATTATCAAACCAAGCATCAATGATGAGGGCCTTTAATGGTTTAGTCACATCGCCTCTTGGCGGTGGCACACGAGAAACGATTGTTTCTAATACATCTCTCACACCTTCGCCTGTTTTAGCCGAGCAGCGAATCGCATCTGAGGCATCAATGCCAATCACATCGCCTATTTCCTCGATCACACGATCTGGATCTGCAGATGGTAAATCAATTTTATTTAACACAGGCGTGACTTCCACACCTTGCTCAATCGCGGTATAGCAATTTGCGACGGTCTGCGCCTCAACCCCTTGGCTTGCATCAACGACTAAAAGCGCGCCCTCACAAGCTGCAAGAGAGCGACTCACTTCATAAGTGAAGTCGACGTGGCCGGGTGTATCAATGAGATTGAGATTATAAATCTTACCGTCAAGTGCTTTATATTGAAGTGCGGCTGTTTGCGCTTTAATCGTAATACCGCGTTCACGCTCAAGATCCATCGAATCTAAAACTTGCGCTTCCATCTCGCGATCTGATAAACCACCGCAATACTGAATGATACGATCCGCCAAGGTCGACTTGCCGTGATCGATATGCGCGATGATTGAAAAGTTTCTAATGTTTTCCATGAAGAATAATGATGCCTTGAGTTACCTAATAACAAAGGCGCTTAAAACTCTTTAAGCGCCTTTGATTGAAAGCATGTATTTTACAACAAAGCTTTTATGCCTAGCTGATTTTATCGCTCATTCGTGATCTTGACCGGCACGTAAAGTGTCTCATCATTTCTTAAAATGAGGAGCGCTACCGTCTTACCATTAGGGATAGTAGAGACTTCTTTGGTAAAAGCCTCAACGCTTTCGACTTCGCCGTTGTTAAGCGCTAAGATAATATCGCCTCGACGAATACCAGCTGCTGCCGCTGAACCTTGCGCATCAACTACTAACAATCCCTTTTTGCCATTCATTTTTTTGCGTTGTTGTGGAGGGGCTTCTTTTAAAACCAAACCTAAACGATTCACGTCTGCTTTGTCAGGGGCCTTATTACTTGCAATCACTTCAGATTGGTCAGATGGCATTTCGCCAACTGTTAAGTTGAGTGTTTTGATACTACCTTTTCTGAACACTTCAGCAATCACCGTTTTACCTGGTTTCGTATTACCCACCGCTTTAGGCAAGTCAGACGAGGACTCAATCAACTTACTATCAAATTTAGTAATCACATCCCCAGGCTGAAGACCACCCTTTTCCGCAGGCGCTCCTTTTTCAATCCCAGCGACTAATGCGCCATTGGTATTTTTCATACCGAAGGATTCGGAAAGTTCTTTGGTCACTTCTTGAATCGCAATACCTAACCAACCTCGAATCACTTTACCGTTAGTCCTAAGTTGACCCATGACGTCCATCGCCACATTGATAGGAATGGCAAATGAGAGTCCCATATAACCGCCAGTGCGGCTATAAATTTGCGAGTTAATCCCGATCACCTCACCTTTTAAATTAAATAACGGACCACCTGAGTTACCTGGATTAATCGCCACATCGGTTTGAATAAAAGGTACAAAATTCTCTTGAGGTAATGCACGACCTTTAGCGCTCACAATACCAACGGTCATTGTATTTTCTAAGCCAAAAGGAGCGCCAATTGCAGCGACCCATTCGCCGACTTTAATGGTGTCAGGATTTCCAATACTTACTTTCGGTAAGCTAGTCGCATTGACCTTTAATACGGCAACATCCGTTCTTAAATCAATCCCAATCACTTTTGCTTTGAATTCACGCTTGTCATTAAGTTTTACCATCACTTCATCTGCGTCTTTGACAACATGCGCATTAGTTAATATGAAACCATCTGTCGTCACAATAAATCCAGATCCTGTGGCAGACACTTGTTTATCTGGGGTAGGTTGTTGGCCGCGACCATTATGAGGTGGCATACCTGGCGGTACTGGAATTCCAAAACGCTTAAAAAATTCTTGCATTTGCTCATCTTCAGGCGATCCTTGTCCCATCACATTCGCACGATTTTTTTGAATCGAGCTGATATTGACGACGACAGGACTTTGTTTTTCAGCGAGCTCAGTAAAGTCCGGAAGTTCTTTAGCAACTAATCCGGTCAGAATTAAAAACTGAAATATGCATACATAAAAAAGACGTCTTATCATGGTCTATATATTCCTTAAATGAATTATTTAAAACGAATGAGTTGCGCTTCATTGTAAAACATTTGCATCTTCTCGTTAATGGCACGCTTAATCATCATGACACCTAAAGATAAACCTAATACTGCACCCATCAACGTATAAAATTCGATCATATGTGTGACGAAACTATTTGCAATCGCCATACCTAAAAACATTAAAAGAAGTGGCACGCCGTAAAGCATGAGCGAACCTTTGAGCATAAGCGTTTCATCGATACCTAGAATCACAACATCCCCTAATTTCGCATTCAAATTGTTTCTGGTTTCAATGAGGCCTGATTGATGTGAGAAAATTTTTCCCCAGATTGAATTACCGCATCCCCTTACCTGTCCACATAAACCACAAGGCTTACTTCGCACCACTTCGAGTGTGACATGCTCTTTTGAAGCTTTGATTACAATGGCTTGCTCTTCGATCATCTAATGCGCTTTCATATCTTGAATCGAATTCGAAATTTTTTGAATGGTTGCTTGTGGCACTGCACCTACCACCATAATTTGATTACCATTCATGACTCTCGCATAAACATGGGATGAGCCCACGCGCGTTTCCCCCACACGAGACTTCTGGTCTTTAGGAATAGGGTTTACAAATAAAGAGACAAAGGAAAGTCCATCTGAGAATACCCAGTGATGAACAAGTTGTGGTTGATTGCCCATGGTTCTGGTCACGTGACTAACTTCTTTATACCCCGCAGGCAAATTAGAAATGGTGCAATATTTTTCGTGGGATATTTTATTTTGAGGCGCTTCATTCATGATGTATTTTTTATGTGTATCAACATTGGGTTTAAACCAATTTAAATCTTGACCACTAAATAATGCAATTTGATTAAAACTTGCTTGTTCAATCATTTTTTGTTGATGATCTAAAATGCTCATCTTCAGAATCAAGCCAAATTCTTTATCGAGCCATAACTTGTAAAGATATCGAAACTGATCTTTGGGTTCAAGGTAAACAATTTGAGCTTCGCGGCCACCAATTCTTTCTTGATTCGCAAAGCGAAGGGTATAAATCGCTTTAACACTTTCGATGTCTGGAGGCAAAATCGCAGGAAATAAATTCTGACCCTGTCTTTCCTGAATCATGACATTTTCTTTATTCGAATTAAACACCATCATATTTTTGCCGCGTGATAAGGCTTCATGAGGCTGGCCATCTAAAGTCACCATGCGAGCGAATTCTTCCTCGCCATTATTAAGATGGGTGATTTCGATTGAGCGGACATCTTGAAAATTTTGATAAAGAAAAATACCTTTGTAACTTAATTTTCTGGCAGCTTGAGAAGCTTTTTCTAGATGAAGCCAAGGATCCTCAGCGGCTTGTGCATAACAACTTAAGATAAAAGTGATTAAACCAACAACTAATCGCTGCATAAAAAAATTACTTAGCTTGTGTTTCAACATAAAACGCGACATTAGTCGGCGCTAACGTTTGATGCGCTTCAATATATTCATTTGGAATATTCTCAGCAATTTCAATCGTGTTCGTGGGTTTCATATGAAATGTATTTGTCGTGATCATCGCACCTACAAAAAGAACAGCAATAAATGATGCCGCTACCGGCCAAGACATCCATGACGCTGCAGGGAGCGCAATCGCAGATTGAAACTTAGAGGACTTATTAAACTTTAACTGGATAGGCTCTTTATCAATGGCATCTAAAATAGATTTGGATGAAAGTGTTGAGTCAATCAATTCATTTTTAATGGAGTCACGAATCAATTGGTAAGTTTCGAAGCGCTCACGTAAACGGCTGTCTTTGTTAATGTCTCTTACCGTTTGACTTGAGCTTTTAAGATCGAGCTCATCATCGAGGAGTGTTGAAATTTTTTCTTTCATATAACTTTTCCTTAAATTTAAATTTACCAACGTTTATTATTGTGTTGTGACAAAAGCGGTTTTAATTTTTCCGCAATCGTTTCGCGCGCTCTAAAGATACGAGAGCGCACAGTGCCAATCGGACACTCCATCATCTCTGCAATCTCTTCATAACTTAAACCTTCAATTTCACGTAATGTAATCGCTACCTTTAATTCTTCTGGTAAGGATTCAATCGCGGCATTGACAGTAATACCGATTTCTTTCGTGAGTAATGTGGTCTCTGGATTTTCAGCTTCCGCCACTTGGTGTGTTTCTTCAAACTCACCATCCTCATTTTCAAATTCAGTCATATTGCGCGGGCGTTTGCCCATCGCCACTAAATGATTCTTTGCGGTATTGATACCAATGCGATAGAGCCAGGTATAAAAAGCACTGTCGCCTCTAAAATTAGGGAGGGCACGATACGCTTTAATGAATGTTTCTTGGACAATGTCTTCAATCTCGGCTTGATCACGCACCATACGGGTGAGAATGCGACCGAGCTTGCGATGATATTTTTCGACTAAAAGACCGAATGCTTTTTTATCGCCCTGCTGAGCGCTTTCGACTAAAACTTGGTCGAGTGCACGATTCGGATTTTCGATTTTCTCACTCACAACGGCTGATAGCGAAGGTTTAACATGCTCGGAAGTATACACGGCAGACTTATCTTCAACGAGTGATAATTTCTTTTGTTCTATGTTATTGTTAAGTATTGGCATGGGTTTTTAGCTTAATTTTGTTCGTCAAAAAAACATAAACATACTATATATATACTTCTCTGACGCCTTCATTCTTAATTAGTTCATGAAAAATACGCAAAATGTTACGTTGTGACGTGCTCATTATAGGTAGCGGTCTCGCTGGCCTTACTTCAGCTTTAAAGCTAGCTGACCATAAAAAAGTACTGATTGTCAGTAAGCGAGAAATTCTAGATAGTTCAAGCCAGTGGGCTCAAGGTGGGGTGGCTGCGGTCATGTCGAATGAAGACTCCATTGAAAGTCATGTGAAGGATACCGAATTTGTTGGGGGTGGTTTAACTGACCCTAAGGTTGCGAATTTTGTGGCATCTCACGGCAAAGAAGCGATTGAGTGGCTTCATGATTTGCAGGTGCCTTTTAGCCGGGACGAAACAACACAACAATTTCATTTAACCAAAGAAGGTGGTCATAGCCATAGGCGTGTGGTTCACGCAAAAGATGCTACGGGTCGAGCGATCCAGGCAACTTTGAGTGAGCAAGTCAAAGCGCACGCGAATATCACGATTCTAGAAAACCATATTGCGGTCGACCTCATTACAGAAAAAAAATCTTTAAAAGTTAATCACATTAAATCCAATCGTTGCTTAGGAGCTTATGTGCTTAATAACAAAACCGGTAAAGTCATGACGGTCTCGGCACAAGAAACCATTCTTGCAGCAGGTGGTGTCAGTAAAGTTTATCTCTATACAACAAACCCTGATGTCAGCACAGGCGATGGTGTGGCTATGGCATGGCGCGCAGGATGTCGCGTTGCCAATATGGAATTTATTCAGTTTCATCCGACGTGTCTTTTTCATCCCAAAGCTAAATCTTTTTTAATCTCTGAAATTGTGAGAGGCGAAGGTGGTCTTTTAAGATTGCCGGATGGATCACGCTTCATGGATGAGTATGATGGAAGAGGTGAATTGGCTTCCCGCGATATTGTGGCCCGTGCGATTGACTTTGAAATGAAAAAACGCGGGATCGATTGTGTGTATTTAGATATCTCACACAAATCACCTGACTTTATAAAGTCACATTTTCCAACCATCTATGCCCGATGCTTAGAGCTTGGTATCGATATCACAAAAGAATGGATTCCGGTGGTCCCTGCTGCGCATTATAGTTGCGGAGGTGTGATGACCAATCTTGAAGGTCAAACCGATTTAGCCCATCTTTATGCCATTGGCGAAACAGCCTACACAGGACTTCATGGTGCCAATCGTTTAGCAAGTAATTCACTTCTTGAATGTTTAGTCTTTGGTGACGCAGTGGCGAAACATATTCTTCAATCTAAAGTCGATACCACTTCTTTTGATTTACCTCACTGGGATGAAAGTCGAGTAACAGATGCGGATGAAGAAATTCTTATCACGCATACTTGGAATGAATTACGACGCTTCATGTGGAATTACGTCGGCATTGTGAGAACTAATAAACGTCTATCACGCGCTCTTCATCGCATTCATATGCTGCGTGATGAGGTGCATGAGTTTTATACGAACTTTAAGGTGAGTCATAATCTCATTGAATTAAGAAATCTTTTACAAGTCGCAGAGTTGATTGTGGAATCAGCGATTGCAAGACACGAAAGTCGGGGACTGCATTTTAGCCGTGACTATCCAAAGCCATTAAAGATCGCAAAACCAACCATCATGACGCCATCTAATTTTTATAGTCTCCTTGATCATAATCACGGACATTAAAATAATTTTAAAAAGTCACACCCCATCTCTTTATATCTTCTATAAAATATTAAAAAACATTTGAAGGAATTTTTTATGCAAGTCTCTATGAACACTGTAGTCACGATGACCTACGAACTGAAAGATGCCGACGGCGTTGTTTTAGAATCAAGTGACCAGCCTGTGGCATATCTCCATGGTGGCTATGACAATATTTTTCCAAAAGTAGAAGAAGCGATGCACGGAAAAAATATTGGTGATACGATTGAATTAGCCCTAGAGCCTGCTGATGCTTTTGGTGAGTATGATGCTGAACTCGTTCAAATTGAACCGGCTTCAGCTTTCCCCCAAGAAAATTTAAAAGAGGGTTCACAATTCGAAGGTGAAGATGAGACGGGTGAAGTTATTTTATATACAGTGACGAATGTTGCAGATGGGAAAGTAGTGGTAGATGGCAATCATCCTTGGGCCGGTCAACGTATTATTTTCAAAGCAACCATTAAAGATGTACGTTCTGCAAACCAAGAAGAAGTGACTCATCAGCACGTGCATGGTGCCGGTGGTCATCACCACTAAAAGGCATCATTTTAGCTTGAATTTTTTAAAAAATATGTCATATTAATCATGCAAGTGATATTTTATTTTAACAAGTTAAAAGGAGTGTTTAATGAAAGCTATCTATAAGTTTCTGATTCACATTTTAATCACAAGCCTTGTCCTCGCTCCATTTAGCCTCAATGCGGCAATGATCTCAACAGATAAAGTCTTTAAGACAGAACAAAGCGTTGAGAATAAAAACAAAGTGCTTGAGTTTTTTAACCGTACAGACGTAGTAGCTAAATTTGAGTCAATGGGTGTCTCGCCTCAAATGGCTAAAGAACGAGTGAATGCCATGACACAAGCAGAAGTAAATCAAGTTGCTAAAAATATTGATTCCCTTCCAGCCGCTGGAGATCTTACTATCACTACAATAGGATGGATAGGTATCGTTCTTGCCGTGGGTCTCATCGCTTGGCTTTTCAATAAATAAAATTTTTAAATCTTCTATTCAAAAAGCCTGCCTCTGTGTGGGCTTTTTTATTATCCTAGGCCTGTTAGGTGGCTGTGCTAATCTTCCTCAAACCGCCGCTATCTTGGAACGATTGCCCTCAGATATTCCATCGCGCTTTGAATTAGAAAATGTGCCTTTTTTTCCTCAGGATGACTACCAATGCGGTCCTGCATCACTCGCCACCGTGCTTAATGCCTCTGGCATTAAAATCGAACCTGAAACGTTGGTAAGTCAAGTCTATATCCCATCCAAAAAAGGGAGTCTTCAGATTGAAATGCTCGCATCTATTCGACGACAGGGTCGCATCGCTTATGAGCTTCAACCTCAGCTCATAGATATCTTAAGAGAAATTCACGCAGGTCGTCCTGTTTTAGTCCTTGAAAATTTCAACACAGGATTTTCACAAACATGGCACTATGCCGTCGTCGTGGGCTACGATCTTAATCGTGAGGAATTGATCAGCCGATCTGGTATTAATCAACGAGAGACTTTATCCTTCAATGCTTTTGAGTATGTTTGGAAGCAAGGAGGCTATTGGGCATTAGTGGTATTGCCGCTTGATGAGCTTCCTGCGACGGCAAGGGAAAATCAGTTTGCTCAATCAGTGTTAGCCCTTGAAGAAAGTGGTCACTTAAGTCATGCAAAAATAGCTTATCAAACCCTAGTTAAGCGCTGGCCCAAAAATCTTATCGGACAAATAGGTCTGGGAAACACATCTTATGCCCTCGGTGATCTTAAATCGGCAAAACTAGCTTTAACACAAGCGATCCAAAATCATCCAGAGAGCGCTATGGCTCACAACAACCTTGCTCATGTTTTAGCTGATTTAGGCGACATGAAAGAAGCAATCAAAACAGCAGAAAAAGCAGTGAGCTTAGGTGGTCCGCTTTTGGAGGATACAAAAGCAACACTCAAAGAGATTGAACTCAAAGAGAGAAATTTAAAACTTAGGTCTAAGAAGAAATAAGTCGGTGTGATTTATGTTTTAAGTGTCGGGGGAAGATGGCTTGCAATAAGGGCTTGCATGTCATCATGAATTTTTGGGGAAGAAACTAAAATATTGCCCGATGTGAGCCATCCTGATTGGCCAGAAAGATCAGTCACGATACCTCCCGCTTCTTGGATTAAAAGTCCACCAGCGGCAATATCCCAGGGTGACAAGCCAATTTCCCAAAAACCATCTAGAGCGCCACTCGCCACATAAGCTAAATCTAATGCTGCGG
>Ga0208224_1000292_pt1 | contig 9163 bp, 16 predicted proteins | sample LakMenEpi26Oct09_FD_150735 | JGI IMG/M metagenome (GOLD analysis project Ga0208224, IMG submission 150735) | Freshwater microbial communities from Lake Mendota, WI - 26OCT2009 deep hole epilimnion (SPAdes) | ecosystem: Environmental > Aquatic > Freshwater > Lake > Epilimnion/Euphotic zone ... | reverse complement strand
TGGAAATAAAATATGCTCTGGCAGTTTAAAACCTTCCCAAGATGTTTCTAAAGAAGCCCTGTATTTAGATAAACCACCTAAAGGTTTCTGCGACTTACCTGAACCTTGTGTAGCGGTATAACTTACTTTACCTGATAGGAAGAATAAACTCCATTTACCAGCTACAATAATTAACTTAGGCTGGACTTTAGTTATCTCATCTAAAAGCATATGTACTTCTAGGGTAAGTTCAGGTGAGCAGTATAAATCTTTTTGATGTTCTAAAGGTAGGAAATCTCCTTTAGTTTCTAAACCTTTCTTCTTGCAGAAATCAGTAGCCCAGTCATAACTGTCTTTATCTGGTCTTTCATAACTAAGATAAGTAGTATGGATAAATCTCTGTGGTATTCCTGCTTTAGCTAGGTCAGATAGTAATGATAGGTGACTTGCACCTGACCAAGGAAAATCTCTTTCTACTTCATTTTGTATCGGATAATCAACTATAACCATAACTGGTTTAGGTGATGGATGTTTGGGTCTGTGCATATAGTTGTCCTCTATAAGTTAGTTGCTGGTTACGTTATCCAGCGGCTTTCGCCCGTAAGTCTAGCTACAAAGTACTTATCTTTATAAACTGTCATGATGTGGTGTGTTGTTACACCAAAAGGCTATTGTCCCTTTCTGTCCGTCCGGCTAGACTAGCCCCGTTACTAATTACCTTCTCTGAGTTCATCTTCTCGGCTTGCTCTCATGGCATCGACATTAGTTTCGTTTACAGGCTTACGTCCCCGCATATCACCTACTCTTTAAAGGATGGCTACTACTAAGCCTACCTCCCACTATCAATGACGCTGGTTACGTTATCCAGCTTAGTGTAGAGCGACAACTCTAGTACTAACGTAAGTACAGCCTAATGTCGGAGAGGTCACATTACCTAGTGAACACTACCTGTACTCTAGGAGTTTAACAGAACTACCTATACTGCCAGCTTACTGATACTGGGTTAGCCTAGCGGAGCAATCATAAACGCTAAAACTAACAGTTGAAGCCAATTAAGCTTCCAATTTAGCTACTTTAGATACTTCAGCTCTAATGTTATCACCTTGCGCTCTACGAGTTACATTAACTAGAACATCATAGCCAGGTAGACTATTTGCAATGTTAGTAAACATAACAGTATAAGCTTCAAAGTCATTCATAGAGTCTTCAATACCTTCTTGATACAATTCATCAGTAGTATCAATACCACAAGCTTGACCTAACTGTGCTAACTGTGGGTTATCATTAGACAACAAACCTGTATCTTTATCAAAGCGGATAAAGAAGTTACCATATACTTTAGGTTCATCTACACCTAAGTCTTTAATAACATCTTCATCTTTTACTACATAAACAGTTTGGATACTCATCCATTTACCTTCACCATCTTTAGTATCGCCAGTCTTTACATCAGACTTAATGATAGAAGCAGGATATTGACCAGCTTGCATTACTTTTCTTTCTGTAGACATTGAAGATAAATCTAAATCAAAACGTGCCATAATAGTATACCTATAGTAAATAATAAATAATAAATAATGTAATTGTGCTATTTAGTGGTCTAAGCACTTCGACCTTTAATCGGTAAATACAGGATATGCTGAGAAGTCTGGCTTCAACTTATCTTGTCTAGGGAATCTTCTAGGACTAGTTGCTACGCCCTCCTTCTTACCAGCGAACCAGAAGTTATCTTGTCTATCAACATAAGAGTAGATGACTTCGGAGAACTTAGATACGATAGTATTATTCAAAGCTTGCCCAAAAGTCTTAGGGTATAGTTTAGTAACTTTCAACTCTTCATCTTTTGGCTGCTTTACTGTCTGGTCTTCCCCAATAACAGGATGACCTAACATGATGATAGAACACTTACATTGTTCGGTTAATGGTACAATAATCTTAGCCATTAGATTATTCTGTACATCACCATAATCTTTCTGAGTAGTTGCAGAACGACTACCTTTAACAGTCGAAACTAGATAATCGACACAAGCTGTTAAACTGTCTACTACAAGGATAGTATCTTCATCCCATTGTAGGTAGTCACCTAAATTATCAACTTCTTTAGTAACATAGTCTGTACCTTTAAATACTGCTAACCCTTCTAAGATAGAGATAAATTCATTATGTTTAGAACGGTCTCCAGCACCTATTTTAACTTTCAAAGCATCAGCTTCAGATAGGTTAAGAAAGTTCTCTTTAAAGTCTTTAACTACTGCGGCTGAAGTGTACTTAGGGTTATAAGTAGGTCTGCAAACCATGTAATGTAACTGACCTTTCTTTAGAGTGATACCTAGACGTTTAATACCGTCTTCCATACCTGCCATAGCGTTAGCTTCTGTCATCAGGTATCTTACTTTCAAGTTAGGATTTTTATCTAACAGTTTAAAGACAGTAGCTACTGAGCTGGACTTACCAGAACCACCTTCACCATATAATAGTATATTTGTTTTAATCATTTTCTAAACCTAAAAGAGTTCTATATTCAGTTAAAGGAATTTCCTTTCTACTTTCACTATCCCAGACTAATTGCTCGTAGTTACTAGAGATAAAGTTCTCACCGTACTTAGACTTACAACCATCTTGGAAAGAACAAGGTCTAAAGAAAGAAGTACAACCATGCTGAAAGTCAGGTACGAAGTGAGACTTAAAACTATTATCTTCCATAGTAGCTTTGTATTTCTCTACCATTTCAGTTACCTTACTAAGCATAGACTCATACCATAGGTTAATCATATAATCCGTTATAGGTATCTCAATCTCTTCACATTTAATCTCTTTAACTTGGATAGCTATCTTTCTAACTTTAGCACCTACTGTAATGATACCTTTTTCTCTAGCTAACCAAGCATAACCGATAAACTGCCCTGCCGTAGCTAGTAAGTCAGCTTCATTAGACTTAATTGCTTTGGTAGTTTTCTCATCCTCAATATAAATTCTACCCATACTTTGTGCAAGCATATCTAGTTTGCCTTTAAAGATAAGTGGAACTCCTAGTTCTGGGTGTAAGATAGGTAACTCAACTGTAAACTTATGTTCAATAGCATAAGTACCATCTTCTAATTGTGCCGGAATAACTTCTTCATTATCTAGTGGAAAGTAACGAAAGTACTCTTTTAAAGCCAAGCCCATACGTTCTGGACTTTTTAAAGTTTCCGTACTGGCGTTTGATTTTGCCATTTCCTCGTGTAGGCTCTCGATTACAGTATAATAACCTAAGTCAATCGCCTCAACAGCTGAAAGCTTGTCATTATAGTACGCTTTTCGAACCGTTTCAAGGCCTTTCGCGAAACTTCCCCCGGCGGCTAAGTCATTGTTAAAACTAGGTTTTCGCCAACTTTGACACCGTTCACGGTACCATTTCAACTGGCAACTTGACCAACTACTTAAATCTGTGTTAGATAGGACTAACGGGAATAGTGTTTGTACTGACATAGTTACTCCTAGTTACTAGGTTTAAAATACATACGACCACTCTCTGTATACCCTACCTCACATAGTCTTCCCCTGAACCTAACACCCCTCATATCTCCGTTTTTAAATCTTCTAAATCTAGTAACCGAAATACCAAACCATTGGCAGGCTCTGTAGAAACTAACCCCATAACTAACGGCAACAACAACTTTATTAGCTCTATCTAAAATATCTCTTTCTTTCATATAATTTCTCCTGTTAGAGTAAATTCTTTATTTCTCTTTTCATCATCTGTTAGTAACTCACCTGCTAACTCTCTCATCAACAGTAAGCCTAACGCCTTTTGTGTCAACTTCTTAGGTTTCTTAACTTTAACTACTTTCTCTTTCTTCTCCTTTACTGTTTTAGCATTAAGTATGAATTTAGTTTCTCTATTAGCTCTAACCCAATCTACTACTAGCTTCTGGTCTTCAAGAGTCATTTCATAACTTTCTGTAGTTACTTTATGTTTTAGCTCTTGATACCTTTGGTCTAGTATGGCTAGTTCTTCTTCAGATAGAGAATGTATAATCTCAGTAGTTTCTGCTTCACTCATTAGGGTAGTTTCCTTCTACAATAAGTTTAAACATATTATAAATAGTATATGCGACTGCATCCGCTGTTGACTCGAACTCTTCTGCAGGACTTTTACTAACTTCTAATCCATGTAATATAGCAGAAATTAGCGTAGCTCCTGTGGAAGTCCTAACAAAATCAGCTACAAACTCATTAAACTGTCTTTCATCTACTGTACTCATTTAAATCTCCTAACTAATAATTGATAAATGTTCTTTAGCTCTTGAGCATCCAACGTATAAAATTTTATGCCTAAGAACAGTATTATCACACTTCTTTATATCCTTCCAAGATACATATACTCTAGGTATAGTCATACCTTGACTTCTATGAGCAGTAATAGCATAACTATGTTTCACATTAGCAAACATACTCATAGCAAAGTGGTAGTTTCTAAATGCCTTTTCTCTGGCTTTAGTAGTTTGTTTATTCCAGCACTCATACTTTAACCTACTAGCTAGAGTTTTTAACTTGCTATTATCTATAGCAACATAGAGTAGTGGTCTGGTTTTACTATCTACTTCTACTTCAAGTTCAAAACAAGGTACGCCTAGAACTGTAGCTAACCCTACCTTTCTAACAATAGCCTTAGTATTAGCAGAAAACTGTACTACTGCGGCTGAGCCGGATAGTTTATCTAATCTACCCTTGGTAATACCTACTAATGGCTCTACAAACACACAAGGACTGGTCATAATTATCTTATCTTTAGGATAAAATGGCTCAGGTAAAGCTGTGTTAAAGATACACTTCCTGATATAGTTATTCATTACATCGGCTTCGCGATTAGTCCAGCAGATATACTTACTACGTTCATAAAGAAAGTCATGTCTACCTTCTGTAGAGTCCATATAATCCATTAAAGTTTGTAAACTTATGTCATACTGTTTACCAACTATTCTAGGCTTCTTATAGATACAATTCTCTAACTTACTTATAAACTCAAATAGTTCTCCTTTATTCCTTTCTGGAGTAGTTAAAGTATATATCGGATAAGACTGTTTAAATACTACACTCTCGCAGTCATCATCTGACTTTAGGTTAACTACTACTTCAGGTAACTGTGACCTATGGCCTATGAATAGTGTCTTCTTACCAGCTTCTAGTATAGCATCTAAGAGTTCTTGACCTACCATTGAACACTCATCTACTATAAGTAAATTAATGTCATTGATAATAGGTGTTTCAGCTCTTTGAGCTAGTTTAGCTTCCTCCTCATCTGTTTTAAAGTGAAATCCTAGAGCCGAGTAGGTAGTTCTAATTAAACTACCTACTGGTAATACTAGCTCTAACTGTCTGCAAGCCTCATTGGTAGGGGAGGTAAATAAAGGGTCGCAATTCTTTAACTCTGCTACTAGGTCTTTTACTATAGTAGTTTTACCTGTACCAGCACAACCTTCAAGTATTGCGAACCTTTTGTCACTATCCCACCAGTTCCTAAAGAACTCTTTGGCTCTTAGTTGGTCTTGGTTAAGAGTTATCATTCACATTCATAGATATAGTTAGTTACTTCTTCTAGTGTAAGCGGTACGGCAAAGGCGTATACATCACCATCATCACTCTCTACTAGGTATGGGTAAGTATGCCGCTCAGTAAAAGACATTACAAATGCTAGAATATCTAGTCTATTTTCATTGTCACCTACCCAACATAGTATCTTCTTATCTTTAAGAGCATCTTCCCATCTAGGAACTGGTTTAGGTTCTAGGGTAGCTACTTGCCAACCGAAAGGATAGTTAAAGTAAGGCAGCCCTTCTTGTTCCAGAACTCCGCCATATCTATCAAAACAACTTAATACACCTTCTTCTGCAAATCCATATAGGTATTCACTACCATCACAGCTAACATAACCACCATTAGCTAAATGATTATAAATCTCCTGCTGAGTTGTAAAACTATTTACTGTTTCTTTCACTATCTCTTCTATAATATCAAATTCAGAATGTTCACAGCTATAAACACTACCAGTTAAAGATTTATTATATAGAAAACCATTTGTACCTGTTAAAGTATACTCATCCCAAGGTTCTAAAGTAACTTCTTTACCTTCTCTAGTTCTGTAAGTTTTACCTGCTTCTATGTTAACTGTTACTTTACCTACCATTTTAATCTCCTCTGGGTTATATTCTGCTACTAGGTCTAGTTCGTTTTCTACGTTCTGTATCCAAGAACCGTCATAAGCCCAAATTCTAGTAGCTACAGATGCCTCAGTACCTATCTTATAGGTAGTAGCTATGAAATCAGGGTCTTCGAAATAGTCTGTTAGATGCTGTAAAGGTTCTGTGTACTCACTTCCATCTCTAGTAATATATTGTCTACCTACTTCTAATTCTATAGCCATATTGGTGTACCTCTGTTTGTCCAAGTGTGTAAGTGTTGTTTAGCGTTTCTGTAATAGTTTCTATAGCTCTCTACTTTATCAGTTACTTTGAACTCATCAGGCATAGCTAATGGTAGTTCCGTAAATTCACCTACAGGTATATATGTGAACATTAAACCTAGAATATCTGCGTCTTGTAGTTTCTCTACTGACAAATGATGCTTACCGTATCTGTGGTAGTATTCTCTATCTAGTTCTATCATTAACTGATATAACCAAGTAGCGTTAGTTAGGCTTTGTCTAGTCCAGATACTACAAGGATGATTAACATGAGTAGTCTTATAAGGACTAACTTGTTTACCAGCTTTTACATTAACTGCTGTGCATAGTAACTGAGCTGACTCTAGTATCATTTTTATTACGTGTTTGTCCGTATGGTACTGAGCGCAGAGTTTAGTATCTCTATCTAAGTAAAATATATTCATAACTCACCTGTTGCTATAACTAGCTCTCTTAATAACTTAACTTCTTGCTTTGCTTGTACTAGGTTTCTAGTAGTAAGTTCTAAATGGTCATCTCGGACTGTAATCTTCTTACTAAGAGGTAACTGGTCAAAGATAGTATAGAACTTGCATCGTAAGGAAGCTTTAATAGCTTCTCTAGTAGTATTACCTTGTCTATAAGCTAACATATCTAGTAGAGATTGATATTGTAAGTCGTTTAACGACTGTCTTGCATCAATTAGTTGTTGTAAGTTCATTTAATCCTCCAATACTGTATCTGGGAATACCATCATACGCTTACCTTTATAGGTAATCTGTATAGTAGCGAAGTTACCAAATTGTTCATAGAACTGACAGGTTCTGGTAATTAACTTACCTGACTTAGTTTCTAAGGTAATCTTATCTTTATTGCCGAAGCGGTCTATATTTACCCAACGAGAACCTGTATTATTCAAGTAGAAAGTATTGTATTCAGTCATTAGTAAACCTCTCTGATACTAAATGTAAACCCTGTTTTATCCTGTCTGTACTCTTTAACTAGACCAGACAAAGTATCGTACTTTTCTACTAATCTAACCCTAAGAGTAGTAGGTATATTCATTGCACCTTTAATAATATCTAAAGTAGCAGTTGCTGGAAACTCGATATTAAAAGAGTTATTATCATTATATACTTTATACTTGTACATATTACACCTCAAATGTTCTGACTACTTTAATCGACTTATCAGGGCTAATAGATGTTATAACTGTAACATCATCCTCAATAACTACTGTATCTGAAGCACCGAATAGGTTATCAAAGAATCCGCTACTGTCTATATAATTAATATACTGTTCTTCTGTAATTTCAGAAACTTTAGTAGATTCTAGTTCGTAACCTAGTTCACCTAGACTGTATCTTTCAGTAGTTAAAGTAATCATTCTTCATCCTCTACAGTAGTGACAGTAAAGTACATATACAAATCCCATTCGTCAAAGTCTTCCATGTTACCTACATTGTAGAGAGTATCTGGTACATAAGTTAGTGTAGTGAAGTTAGAGAATAACTCATGTACAGCTTCTACATATTTATCCCAGTCTAGTTCTTCTAAATGCCATGTGTTATAGTCATTTAGTAATTCTAACTTAATATCTTGATAAGTAGTGTTCTCGTCTACCATAACTTGTACTACTGGTAGTCTACTACCTTGGAAGTAGTCTGAATGGCAAGTATCTATATGGTTTAGGTCGTATTTCATAGTATTACCTCTGGTAACTAAGTTTAGTAAGCCGATTTACTGGCCGTTGTCGCTTGCCGTTTCCAGCAATTGAGCGTCATTATAATCTATTGTGAAACGATTGCAAGCTTTAAATTTAAATAAAAGCTGATTATTGATAATAAAATTTTAAACAGCTGAAAGCTTAAATTTTGCTTTATAATAAGTATAAATAATCGATTGCAAAATTTTATAATATCCTGTAAAATCTGAAAACAGAAACAAAGCAATATTTTTGCCGTTTCAATTTCCAGTAAACTACTTTACAAGGTATAAAGATGAAAACATCAGTAGTATTTGAACTAGAAGATAACAAAGTACAACAACTTACAGCAATACCACTAGAAGCTACAGAACTTTACTTAGAGTTTGAATTCCAGATAGTAGGTAGTTATCAATCAGCTACTTGGGATTATCCAGCAGAGTTTCCAGACTTAGAAGGTGGTGATACTCTAGTTGCTGAAGTAACTTTTATTGATGGTTCTGTGGTTAATTTGAATGAGAAACAAATTAAAGCTTTAGATAAGATATTAACTAAAGAACAGATAGATATAATGGATGCCGCTTGTTGGGAACACTTTGATAACTTAAACGACTATAACTAAAGAGGCTATTACAATGACTACTAGAAAAGATGTTGCTTTACAATTTGGTTTACCTTTAGAAGCTATTGAACAAGTAGGAAGTAAACAACTGTTTAAAGTTGACTGCACTAGCTATCCTAATTCTTACGACAGTTATAGCCGCAAGTATTACAGCGTTAGTTTATTAGTATCGTATAGAACTATTGTTGGTATTTATAGTCCTGCTTATAGTGAATGGAAACTTACTTCCAAGAGTTACTCTAGCACAACTGCTAAACAACTAACACAGTTCTGTAACTCCCATAATGCAGTTAGAGTTACTGAAGAAGAGTTTAATGAACTATTAGCAATTGTAGGTAAATGATATGAACATTCCATCAAACTACTCTTTAGAAGAGATTGTTAAGTACGTTGACTTACCAGAACCAGTTAGAAAACTACTTGAAGAAGCGGC
>Ga0208224_1000279_pt1 | contig 9337 bp, 7 predicted proteins | sample LakMenEpi26Oct09_FD_150735 | JGI IMG/M metagenome (GOLD analysis project Ga0208224, IMG submission 150735) | Freshwater microbial communities from Lake Mendota, WI - 26OCT2009 deep hole epilimnion (SPAdes) | ecosystem: Environmental > Aquatic > Freshwater > Lake > Epilimnion/Euphotic zone ... | reverse complement strand
GGCGGGAAACCGCCGGGGCCGAGATCCAGATAGGTACGTTAAGAGCCAGGCCGGCAGACACTGGAAGAAAGATTGGAGACCACGTTGTCGTTGCGCTTAGAGCTTCGGGAGATCACCAAGCAGTTTCCTGGTGTGCTCGCGAACGACCGCGTCTCCATCCAAGTTGAGCGCGGGAAAGTCCTTGGGCTCCTTGGTGAGAACGGCGCAGGGAAGTCCACCCTCATGAATATCCTTTCCGGCATCTACAAGCCAGATAGCGGCTCCATCATTGTTGACGGTGAGCAGCGCGTCTTCCGAGACCCGGCGGAAGCCATTGACGCTGGGATTGGCATGGTGCACCAGCACTTCATGTTGGTTCCCGTTTTTGACGTGGTGGAGTCAGTGGCGCTCGGTGCGGAGACGGCGCGCGGGCTGCTCGGTACCTTTGATCGCGCCGCGGCGCGGGCAAAGATTGTGGAGCTCTCAAAGCGCTACGGCTTGAGTGTTGACCCCGATGCCAAGATAGAGTCACTTCCAGTAGGAGTCCGACAGCGCGTCGAGATCCTGAAGGCGCTCTATCGCAAGAGCGATGTGCTCGTCCTGGACGAGCCTTCAGCGGTGCTCACCCCACAGGAGACCGAGGAGCTCTTCGGGATCATTCGCGGCTTGGCTTCCGCAGGTACATCGGTGATCTTCATCACCCACAAACTCCACGAAGTCCTTGAGGTGGCAGACACCATTACCGTCTTGCGTCGCGGCAAGGTGGTCGGGAGCGTCAAGCCAAAAGAGGCGGACCCTAAGCAACTCGCCGAGATGATGGTTGGACGCGAAGTGCAGCTCACCGTTGATCGTGGCGAGGCAAAGATTGGTGATGTCACACTCTCGCTCAAAAGTGTCACGGTCTTGAACCAAGCCGGTGAGGTTGCTGTGTCGAACGTTGACCTGCAGATCCGTGCTGGAGAGATCGTGGCAATCGCCGGTGTTCAGGGAAACGGTCAGACGGAACTCGTGGAGGCGATCACCGGGCTGCGCCCTGTCGATAGCGGCGAGATGACCCTTGACGGGAAGAGTCTTGTAGGCGCATCCCCCCGAAAGATCTCTGACGCGGGGGTCGCGCACATCCCAGAGGATCGCAGCCGCGACGGGATGGTGAAAGGGATGACAGTCGCAGAGAATTTGATGTTGAACTCCTACCATCGCAAGCCGTTCAGCTCTGGAATCACACTGAATCGTTCCGCGATTGAGGCAGCCGCAGAGAAGATCGTCAAGGATTTTGATGTTCGAACTCCGTCCATCCACACAGATATTGCAAGTCTCTCCGGAGGAAACCAGCAGAAGGTGATCGTGGGCCGTGAATTCTCGCGAGCGGTTTCGCTGGTTGTCGCCGCCCAGCCCACGCGTGGACTTGATGTTGGCTCCATTGAGTACATTCACAAGCGTATTGTTGAGCAGCGAGATGCAGGCGCTGCAGTGTTGATTGTCAGCACGGAGCTCGACGAAGTGTTGGCGCTTGGTGATCGGATCGCCGTGATGTTTGAAGGTCGGATCGTCGGTGTCCTTGATGCAAAAGACGCCACGCGCGAGCGAGTCGGACTTCTGATGGGTGGGGCCGCAGTATGAAGCGCCTAAGAGAGCTTCTTTCCGCCGTGCGCCTACCCGCACTCTCGATCGTTGTCGCCTTGGCTGTCGGAGGTGTGGTGATCATGCTCAGTGATCTCGAGGTGCTCGCCATGATCCCAAGCAATCCAATTGGTGCGCTCGGCGAGGGAGTTAGCCGAGTCGGTGCGGCCTATTCGGCGCTTCTTCGCGGTGCCTTCGGTAATCCAGAGCGAATCGCAGAGGCGATCGCGTCAGGCGATCCTGCAGAGCTCGCGCGTGCCGCACGCCCAATCACCGAAAGCCTTCTCAAGTCCATCCCACTGATGTTCGTAGGGCTCGGTGTTTCCGTGGCGTTCCGATCTGGCGTGTTCAACATCGGAGGCGAGGGCCAATTCTTGATGGGCGGACTCGGCGCTACAACCTTTGCGATCGTGCTGGGTGGCGCCGGCCTGCCTGCGCCGATCGTGATCTTCGGAACCGTCCTTGCCGGGGCAGCCTTTGGCGCAGCGTGGGGATTTATCCCAGGCTTCTTGAAGGTGCGGGCGGGTTCGAGCGAAGTGATCACGACGATCATGCTCAACTACATCGCGTCGCTCTTCGTCTTCTTCCTCCTCTCAAACTGGACGTTGATTCAGCGCGAAGACGGGACGCAGCCAATCTCAAAGGCGCTCGCGGATTATGTGGTGATCCCAGGGATCCTACCGATTCCAGAGCTGCGACTACACCTTGGCTTCCTCGTTGCATTGGCGGCAGCGGTTGCCGTCAGCTGGTTCCTCTTCCGAACCACGCGAGGCTTTGAGCTGCGTACGGCCGGCCTGAATCTGGCGGCTGCGCGATACGCAGGGATGGGAGCGTCCAGCTCCATCGTGGCCGCGATGGCAATCTCGGGTGCACTTGCCGGGATGGGTGGCGCATTTGAGGTGACGGGCACGATCAAGCAATTCTCCACGGTTGTGTCTGGCGGTGTTGGCTTCACGGCAATTGCGATCGCGCTCGTAGGAGGCACTCGGCCGAGCGGAGTGGTTGCAACAGCGCTCGTCTTCGGCGCGCTCAGAAACGGTGGCGGCTTGATGGGCCTCGAAACCTCAATTCCAATTGACCTTCTCTTCTTCATTCAGGCACTCGTAATCATGTTCATTGCCGCACCGAACCTCACCGCGCGCATCATTCGGCTGCCATTCAGGAGAAAGAATAAGGAGGCTGTCGCATGAGTAGGTCAGCAAAGACGAACGCGGTAGCCACTCACGTAATGGGCGCGGAGGAGCTTAAGGCTCTCCGTGGTTCGAGGATTCGAGCCTTCATCTTTGCCATCTTTGCGCTCGCTGCCTTCGCAGCGGCGACCGCAAACAGCACCACAGTCGCGAACCTCTCGCTGTGGGTGGATACGATCGGCGGGACCGACGCCCTCATCTCATTCCCCGTAGCCATCGTTTGGATCGGATCAGGCCTGGTGCTCGGAGCTGTTGCGGCGGCGCAGTACCGACTCGGCGGAAAGTACCGATGGCGTGTCGGGATCGCAATCGCATCACCGCTGCTCGTCACCGCACTTTTCACCACGCTTCTCGCTGGCACCCCAGCGAACCTCACCGTCCTCTTCACCGGAACATTCAACTACGCAGGCCCCGTGGCGATTGGTGCCTTGGCCGGGATCATCTCTGAACGGAGCGGTGTCTTGAACATCGCAATTGAAGGGAAGTTCCTCCTCGGAGCCCTTGCAGGGGCGGTTGCCTCAAGCATCTTCGGAGTTGCGATCGCAGGGCCCATCGCGGGAGCTTTGATCGGCGCCCTAGTTGGCCTGCTGCTCGCGATCCTCGGACTTCGCTACAAGGTGGACCAGATCGTAGCAGGCACGGTGATCAATCTTGGAGCTGCGGGCATCACAACGTTTATCTACCTGCGGGTGCTTCAGATCCACAGTGAATTCAACAGTCCAGTGAGCATCCTTCCGGTGAAGATTCCAGTGCTCGGGGATCTTCCGATCGTTGGCAACCTTCTCTTTACGTTGAGTCCGTACTCTTATCTTGCGCTGATCCTTGTCGCATTTTTCACGTACATGCTCTTCCGCACGCGATGGGGCTTACGACTTCGCGCGAGCGGTGAAATGCCAGCAGCCGCGGGGACCGTTGGCGTTGATGTGATGAAGCTGCGCTACCGAGCGATGATCCTGGCCGGAGCGCTCGCAGGGCTCGCGGGATCCTATCTCGCGCTTAGCGGAACCGGCGGTTTCGGGATGGGTATTTCGGCGGGGCGCGGATTCATTGCGCTCGCAGCCCTGATCTTTGGCGCGTGGAAGCCATGGAATGCACTTGGAGCCGCACTCATCTTCGGCTTTGCTGAAGCGGCATCGACGCTCCTCTCCATTCTCGGCGTTGGACTTCCGCCGCAGGTCCTGTTGGCAGTGCCATATGTGATGACCATCATCGTGGTAGCTGGACTGATTGGTCGAGTGCGCGGGCCAGCATCGGCAGGCCGACCGTACGAACAGGGATAGTCACGTGGAAGTGGTGGGTGCTCGACAGTGAGCGGTGACAGTCCGCGCATTGGCTGGCCAACCTTCCACCATGCAGCTCTCGCGCCACGAACGGCACCAGTGGGCTCATCGGCCGCGCCACTCCCGATCATCATTGATAGCGATCCCGGTCTTGATGATGCCCTCGCACTTGCACTTGCGGTCGCGCGACCAGAGCTGAACCTGCTCGCAGTCACAAGCGTTGGTGGAAATGCGGACGTCCATCACTGCACGGAGAATGCGCTGCGACTCATGCACCTTTACGGTGCAGGCAACATTCCCGTTGCTGAGGGGGCGGTCGGTCCTCTGACCGGTCCACTTGAGCGCGCGACGGAGGTACACGGCGAGAGTGGACTCGGCAACACGAAGCTGCCCGTGGCTCCCCGGAAGGCTGAGAGCGAGGGGGCCGTTGCCTTGATGGCGCGCCTGATCGCCGCTTCCCCCGATCCTGTTGCGCTCGTGCCCATTGGCCCACTTACAAACATCGCACTCCTGATTCGCAGTTATCCGCACCTGGCGCAAAAGATTGCGCACATTTGCCTCATGGGCGGATCAGTCGGTGAAGGTAATTCTTCAGCATCCGCCGAGTTCAACATCTATGCCGATCCCACATCGGCCGAGGTTGTCTTCGCCAGCGGTCTCCCAATCACAATGATTGGCCTTGATGTGACACATCACGCGATTCTGGACCGCAGCATCCTCACGCGACTGTCAGCGCTCTCGGGGGCATCCGCCAAAGTTGCTGCTGAAGTTCTTCAGTACTCCTTTGAGCGTTCTGCCGCGTGGGGCCAGGGTGAGAAGATGGCAATCCACGATGCAGTAGCCGTGCTACACCTTGCGATCCCTGACCTCGTGGGGGTTGCACGCTATCACGTGACTGTAGACGCAACATCAGGGCCGGCGAGAGGCCGCACCATCGGTGATGCAAATCCGTATCGCTTGAATCGTGACGGTCGCGCAGCAAACTGCGATGTTGGCTTAACCATTGATCCAGTTCGCTTTGCGGACCTGGTGGTTGACGCGTACGAGAAGCTTCCGTAGCGACTGCTCGCGTTGCGCTCAGCGCGCTCGTAGCGACTCTAGAATTCCTGGCAGCGCGGCACTGATCTCTTCGGCGGCGCGTTCATAGGCACTCTCTGGATAGCCCCATGGATCGTCTAGGTCGCTCCCTTGAGCGGCTGGATCAAAGTCGCGAATGAGGCGAACTTCGGCGCGGCGGATCCCACTCGCAACAATGCCGCGCGCATCGCGGAGGTTCCAGCGGTCGGCTACCAGGATGAGGTCTTGCTGGTCTGCCAACTCAATCGTCAACTGACGGGCGCGGTGCTCCGCGCGCAGCCCGCGACGCGTAAGTAGAGCCGCGCTGTGTTCGTGCATCCCTTCTCCTTCATGCTCGTTGGAGGTGCCTGCGCTGCTCACGCGCACTCGTCCAGAGAGGGCGGGATCAGTGGTGATGGCCGCCTCGAGGAGCACCTCCGCGAGCGGGGAGCGGCAGATGTTGCCGTGGCAGAGGACGAGGACGCTGATCATGCTGCGAGCCTACCTGAGCCGTCCAGGGGAGCGAAGGCGGGGTACTGCGCTGCAGGCGCGGGTTCGGTATCCTTGACTGAGCGCGAGGCGGGGTAGCTCACCGGTAGAGCAGGGGATTCATAAGCCCTTGGTAGCAGGTTCGATTCCTGCCCTCGCTACCAGCGCCACGAAGGTTTGAGAGCAGAGGAGGTCCACGTGATCCCGAAGTCCCTCCGTAATGGTGCCGTGATGCTGATGCTCCTGTTGGGCACGGTGTTACTCCTTGGGAGCGTCCTCCTCTCGCCGACACCCGCCCCAAGCAAGGAATACTCCGCCTTCTTGAGTGACGTGAAGAGCGGTCGCGTGGACGCGGTCGTTCAGCAGGACCAGACGCTCACCATCACGCTGAAGGGGTCGCCGCCAGAGAACTACCAGGTGCAGGTCCCCACGCAGTTGACAGACGTCTATAACGACCTGCTCACCGCGGCCTCCGCGGGCGGACAGAGCGCCGAGAGCATCACCTTCGGCGCTAAAGCGCCCGATGACTCGGGACAGCTCTTCAGCCTGCTGATCAGCGCCTTCCTCCCTGTGCTGTTGATCGGCGGACTCTTCATCTTCATGATGCGCAGCGCGCAAGGCCAGAACAACCAAGCGATGAGCTTCGGCAAGAGCAAGGCGAAGATGTTCGTGGCGAACAAGACGCCAGTCACGTTTGCTGAAGTTGCTGGTGTGGAAGAGGCGAAAGCCGAACTCGCCGAGGTCGTTGAATTCCTCAAGTTCCCAGAGCGATTCGAAGCGCTCGGGGCGAAGATCCCTAAGGGCGTCCTCCTGATCGGATCACCAGGGACGGGAAAGACGCTCCTCGCCCGCGCCGTTGCTGGTGAGGCGGGCGTGCCGTTCTTCAGCATCTCTGGCTCGGAGTTTGTTGAGATGTTCGTCGGCGTCGGCGCGTCACGCGTGCGTGATCTCTTCGATCAGGCGAAGCGAAACTCCCCATGCATCGTCTTCATCGATGAGATTGATGCCGTTGGCCGACAGCGCGGCGCGGGGCTCGGTGGCTCACACGACGAGCGCGAGCAGACGCTGAACCAGATCCTGGTGGAGATGGACGGATTCGAGACCGGAACCAACATCATCATCATTGCGGCAACGAACCGCCCTGATGTGCTCGACCCAGCACTGCTACGCCCTGGCCGATTTGATCGTCAGGTGATCCTTGATCGCCCTGACCTGAAGGGTCGACTCGCCATCTTGAAGGTGCATGTGAAGGGGAAGCCGCTCGACAAGACGGTTAACCTTGAGGAGATCGCACGCCGTTCGCCAGGATTCTCTGGCGCCGACCTTGCGAACCTCATGAATGAAGCGGCAATCCTTGCTGCGCGCCGTAGTAAGCGCGTGGTAGGTATGGATGAGTTTGCCGAAGCACTGGATCGCGTCATGGCTGGCCCGCAGCGGAAGAGCCGCCTCATCACCGAGCCAGAGAAGCAGATCATTGCGTATCACGAAGGTGGCCATGCGGTAGTTGGACGCATCCTTGAGAAGTGTGATCCAGTCAGCAAGGTGACGATCATCAGCCGTGGCATGGCGCTCGGCTACACGATGAACCTGCCAACAGAAGACCGCTACCTACAGAGCAAAAGCGAGTTTGAAGACAAGATCGCCGCCATGCTCGGTGGAAACGTTGCGGAGCAGCTTGTGTTTGGTGATACAACCACCGGCGCATCCAATGACATTGAGAAGGCGACCGATCTTGCCCGCAAGATGGTGACGCGATTCGGGATGTCTGAGAAGCTCGGGACGGTCACGCTCGGTCGTCAAGACGAGATGATCTTCCTTGGCCGTGAGATGTCGGAGCAGAAGAACTACTCCGATGCGGTTGCCAAGCAGATTGACGAAGAGGTACGCGCGATCATTGATCGAGGCGCAGCACGCGCACGCGAGGTGCTGACGAAGCATCGCGATCGCCTTGATGCGTTGGCGGCGAAGCTGATCTCGGAAGAGACGGTGGAGGGCGAGGCGTTTGAGACGCTCTTCGCCGACTTGCCACCGAAGCCTGCGGCGTACACCGATCTGATCGCACGACTCCGCTCCGCTGGGGTCAACATCCCAACGAAGGAGGAGGTTGAGGCGGCAGCAGCCGAAAAGGCGAAGGGCTCCACTCCAACCACTGGAGGGGCGGCCGCAGGGCAGCCCGCGTAATGGCGTACGCACCAACGCTCGCCTGGGTGCCACTCAGTGGCCCGGAAGAGGCGCAACTCGTTGCCGCGCACGCGGAGCGGATGCAGCGCTATGCGGACTTCTTGGCGATCCCAAGCGTCTCGGCGATCCCTGAATATGCGCCTGACTGCCGGAAGGCTGCAGAGTGGCTTGCTGCGGAGTTGCGTCGGATCGGCGCTCAGCGCGTCGAAGTGAGTGAGACGGGTGGCCATCCCATTGTGGTGGGCGAGCGCATTGAAGATCCGAACCTGCCAACGATCGTCATCTATGGACACTACGACGTGCAGCCTGGCGACCCGCTCGATCTCTGGAAGACGAGTCCGTTTGAGCCGATCGTTCGCGATGGGCGCATGCTCGGTCGCGGCTCGGCCGACGACAAGGGGCAGATCCTCATCCACCTCGCCGCACTTGAGGCACTCTTGAGCACGCGCGGCAAGCTTCCCGTCAACGTGAAGTATCTCTTCGAGGGGGAAGAGGAGTCGAGTTCCGTCAACCTAGAGCGTTGGATGGCGGCGAATCCTGAGCGTTGCAGTGGTGACGCCGTGATCATTAGCGACTCTGGATTCTTCGATGGGAATCGTCCAGCCCTTACAGTTGGACTCCGGGGGATCACCTACATGCAGGTTGACGTGCGCAACTCAGATGTTGACCTGCACTCTGGTAGCTACGGCGGTGCGGTCATCAATCCAGCGAACGCGCTCGCATCAATGATCGCCTCCCTACACGACGAGAACCGTCACGTGACCGTGCCCGGCTTCTATGACGATGTTGTGGAGCTCACCTCAGACGATCGCGCTGCTTTTGCCGCGCTCCCGTTTAACGAGGCCAGCTATCTCGCAGGGATTGACGCCAAGGCGACGCAAGGAGAGGCGGGGTTCAGCACCGTAGAGCGTCGTGGTGCCCGGCCAACGCTCGATGTAAACGGGATCTGGGGCGGCTTTACTGGCGATGGGAGTAAGACGATCATTCCAGCACACGCGCACGCGAAGATCTCGTGCCGCCTGGTCACCGCGCAGGACCCAGCGAAGATTGCGCTGCAGGTAGAGGCGGCACTGAAGGCGGCTGCCCCGCGAGGGCTTCAAGTTGAGGTGCAGAACCTCGGTAACGGATATCCGTTCCTCACCCCGCTCGGCGATCCGTATTTGAGTGCGGCCGCGAATGCGTTGAAGGAGACCTTCGGTGCGGATCCGTTCTACATCAGAGAAGGTGGCTCAATCCCAATCGCTGCGCTCTTCCAGCGTGAGCTCTCACTCCCAGTGGTGCTTCTCGGCTTTACGCCGCCAGATGACAACGCGCATGCGCCGAACGAGTCGATGGATCTTGGAAACTTTGAAGGCGGGATTCGTACAGTGATTCGCGCGCTCGACGCGATCGCGGCCCTCCGCTGAGCGCATCGTGCGCATCGCACTTCTCGGCCTCGGACTGATCGGCGGTTCCATCGCGAAGGCCCTTCGCGAGGACCCGGCGGGGGTGGGCCCATTTGACCCGACCGGCGTCGAGATCGCCGCCTGGACGCCGAGTTCG
>Ga0208224_1000277_pt1 | contig 9368 bp, 1 predicted proteins | sample LakMenEpi26Oct09_FD_150735 | JGI IMG/M metagenome (GOLD analysis project Ga0208224, IMG submission 150735) | Freshwater microbial communities from Lake Mendota, WI - 26OCT2009 deep hole epilimnion (SPAdes) | ecosystem: Environmental > Aquatic > Freshwater > Lake > Epilimnion/Euphotic zone ... | reverse complement strand
CATGACATAAAGCATGTTGGCGAAAAGCATGTTGACGGTCCAAACTAACAATGACGGTCCAAGCAAGAACAAAGTGGCGAAGCAAAACATTTGAGTCAGATCATATGGTAAAATATCTTCCACAATGGCGACGGCTAAATACAAACATTTCCTTATATATTATCTTTCTAGCAGCACATTATTAGTTGGTTATCGTAAAAGAAGGCGGTGAAACTGTATATGTAAGCACATAAAAAAAATATTGTGAACACAGAGATTTTTTTTTAACCTTTTTTTTCAGGAGAAAGGCGGCAGTGTTGGGGGCGAGCCCCCACCACCACCTGTGGTGGATTATTTAACCATTTCTTGCAGGAGGAGACTGGGGCGAACCAGTAACCATTTTGTCTAGATCCAATCCAGACTACACCTCCAGGAAACCCGGCCCCCTACACCGCCGTACTCACCGGAAAAGCACCACCACCCCTATACCACCGGGTAAGGGGTTACGGTGTTACACGATATAAGTTTACATCAAACAATGAACCTTTAATATCTCAATACAAAGTGGCCTGGGCGTACTCTTAGCTGAGTCACCAGCATGTATGTAAAATTAATAATTGCCCAGGGCCTTCCAGAAACGACGCAGGAGGATGAGTCACCGGATCTCCCCCAGCCCATATCCGGGTGACGCATCCGGCGTCATCATTTGAGGCGCTCGCCTCCTATTGGTCGCCTATGACACCTTAGGCCCATTCTGACGTCACTTCAACAACCTTGCGAGCAGCCCATTGGATCAAGATGACATCACTGGTCCACACTGACGTCACCAGAAGTACTTCCGGCCTCCGGAAGTATGACTCACAACCACAAACTAGGTATATAAAGGCCGAATTAACCATGACAGATCAGAGAACCCTCGCCATATGAGCGACATAGAAGTGAACAATTGTGATAAGAATTTTCTTCATTCTTCCAGCTTCACATTCAGGTCAGAAGTAAGAAAAGATTAGACTTGTCACTCGCTGAGTGGTAACTACTTGCTGCTGCTTTTAAGTAGAGACTTTCCCTTTAAAGATCTGTCAGTTGGTTAATCGTCCTCTATATAAGGTTGTAGCCAGCCTCTCACAAGAGGCAACAGAAGACTTTCATCAAATCAGTGCACAGTTTTAATTATTGAAATAAATTGGATTTAACTGCGAATCGGCACAATATATTGTGATCCTGTGCCTGTTTTAAAGGGACACTTGCCCCTATAATTGATTTACTATTGGTTGTAATATCTTGCTGATTTTGTTCTCTGTTTTAACTCATTTGTTTTGAATTATTTACCTTTGGCTTTACCTTTTCAAATAAGAGGACATTTCACTTTCCAACTCATCGTCTTTTATTTATAATTAGTAGCGTACTTTAACGCGGTATAGAGAGAGGAAGAGAGAAAGAGGAAGGATCGTAGTACAAGTGTATTTGGTCATTTACATATTTATCTGCGACATAGACTAATAGAGAAAGTCGGAACAAAGAACCGATATAAATAAAGGAATAGTCCCACGAGATCATTTGGTCACACCATATACTAAGTGTGGAAACAGAATTGTTGTTTAACGAATCGTTGAAGACGACCTATACTCGTCACCGGGTGCGTCGATACCTAAACAGTAAAGAGACAGTATATTCATTGTGAAGACGACATCCGGGAGTAGTCGCTGCAGCTTTTCATTCCGGGTAAAGGGCATTCAAAAACTGAACCAGCAAAAGCAGGCGCAAAGCGCAAAGAGGATTAACGAACCAAGCTCTGGGTGTGGTACTTTGGGTTTTGCTGGAGAGTTCCTTTAACTACTTTAAGCTAGAGCTAGACTTAGGTTTAGAGGATAGGAACTTGATTAAGCATCCCATCGCAGAGTAGGAATAGGGTAGACACAGGCCCCTCGCTGTAATTGGAACTTGTTAAAGGGACAGTCGCACGAGGTTCCCCACGTTTTTCCTCAGGCCTAGAAATTGGGGTTTTTGGGCAGTTAGTATTACGAACACACAGGTACCAAATCAACATCAGTAAGCTGACCCCCAGGCTCACCCAACAAAGTGGTGCATACCGTCCGTTTTAGAACAATTAAATAAACTTTTCTGTATTTCCCTTTTACCCTTAGTGAAGGGTGGGACCCGTATTTCCGCGAAATAGCGGCTCATTGAATTTAAAATTCATATTTTCCATTGCCAACCCCTCCTAGTATTGGAATCCATTCTCGAGAGAACCTCCCTTTAAGCGGCCGAGATCCCAGTGATTATATTCGTATTTTATTGTGTCAAGGCGTGCGCAGTTTGTGCATAGGCAAATAAGCCCCCCTTTTCTTTTCCTATCTTATCTAGAGCTTTCTGTCACCGTCCGTGTACTCATTATTTCAGGGCCTCACGTATAGGCCACAATTCGGTAGCAAACAAGTACTCTTAATAAAAAAACTCGGGATTGCATAGGTTGCCAAGCCAAGAGGCCCCATAAAAGAGATTGTTTTTTTTAGCGCGCATAAAACTTTCTTAAGAAGCCTCTCAGAGCAGGCCCAGTACTCTTGAGCCTTTGTTATTTTAACATTTGTATTTTATATTCGTATTTTGCATATATTTTGCATACAGACCCCATTAATCACGCATTTTTCTGCCATTAGAAAACAGGCCCCCAGTAAAAATGAGTTCCGGCAAAAGCTCTAGACGGAGTAGCATTAGCAATATTTTAGATGCTTTTAACTTGTCAAGCAGAGACACGCAAAATAAAGTACACAGATCTTGGAGCCAACCCAGCAGTGATGGAGAGGCCCCAGGTCCCAGCAACAAAAGGGGCCCAGACCCCTCAGATCTAGAGGCAGATGCCTCGCTTAACCCTAGTGTGCATTATGAATTCACACGAAAAGATCCCATGGGTGCAATTATTTTAAGTATTTTAGGGGAACTCACGATGTTGGCTAATAAGTCTAACAAGGCAATGTCGGCAGATATTGACGACATTTGTGAGAAATTTCATAACCACCAAATCTCTGAAAAGCAGAAAATAAACCGCCGAATTATGCAAACAACAGCTGACCTTGAGCGCTCCATGATAGAAAAAGAGCTAAACTCCCACGCATTAAACCAAACGGTGGAAGCCCCAATGCATTTCTCGCCAACGCCTACCTTACAGACACCTCGCCAGACAGCCGACTGTCTGAAGCTTCTCCCATCCGGTTCACACAAATTTTCCGGAACGGCCAATAGCCTCTCCATAGTGGAGTACTTATATAATTTAAATCAAGTACAGGAGCAATGTAACCTAAGTTTGGATGAGTTTTACAAAGCGATGCTGGCCAGCACGACAGGCGCGCCGTATACATATATAATGGGAGCTATTAAAAATAATGAGGATCCGGCAAACATATACCATAATTTACTCATCCGTTATGACAAAAGACTACAGCCAGAAGAGGCGAGAGTCAGATTATACGCGTATAGAATTCCAAGGTCAGCGACCTTGGCTGAGGCTGAAACACACATACATGAGCTGGCCACCCAAGCCACTAGCTCACTTCCGGAAGGGCCAGCAAGGGCCATTGCCTGTAATCATGAAGAAGTACAGGCATTATTTAGGGCTCTGCCTACGCAGAGTGCTACCCTGGTACGTAATTTATACAGTAATCTTTCTACCAGGCTAGGAGAGAGTGCCACAGCCTCAGACCTGTCCCGATTATTAAATACTTATAGGCACTCCATTGATCAAGATATTAAATTACATGGCGGCGATAGTCGCCGGCCATTCGATGGCCGAAAATTCTTTAAAAGACCTGCAAATTCAGCTTCAAAGGGGAGGAGATATACATCATTTAATGTTACTCAAACAAATGCCCCCTCCCCCTTTCCCTCCAGCCAGCCTTCCGGTCAAATGAACCGGGGAACAGGTGGCTCTTGGAGACCCAAGCCATTTGGCCGACCAGGACAGACATCTGGTGGCCAATCCCGGCCATCGACACCGGGATTTTTCAGACCTAGCAACTTTAGGTCAGGGACAGGTGCCTTTGCTCAAAGAAGAAATACTTTTAGTCGAAATACAAGAGGAGGCGGATTCCAAGGCAGAAGCAGGCAGCCAGTTAGGAATTTTTCAGGACGGACATTTGGCAATGGAAGCGGATCTGGTAATAATCAAGGTAGCAGAGGTAAACCAGGAAGGGCAGTTAAAAGGTCAGGTTCAAATTTCAGGGGCAGGGTGAGAGATTATTGTTCGCTTTGCGGAAAGAGAGATCACAAGGCAGTCGACGGGTGTCCACATATGGTAAGTGATGCAGGCAGGGTTGTCCCCATCATGCCCTGCAAGGACACTTGTTCAGTCTGTCCTCCCTTTGTCCGCACCCCTTTGAATCATCCTAGTTATATTTGTCCCTTCAGGGTCCCTCATGGACCCCTCAGCAGCAAGTGACTACCACGCGAGGGTTCTCCAGGCTCCGATCATGTCGGGGTCACCAATGTAGACAAGAAAGCTAAAATCAAAACACCGCCCACACTAGCTCAAACTCTTATGGAATTGGCAAATTATCCGAATATCAGCGCCACTGCATGCTTAGTGGCTAGCTGGCAAGCAAATAAAGGGGAAGCTTCACGAGATTTGCCATCAGAAAAGAAGGTTTATGTAAAAACGATAATAAATAAATTAAGAATAGTGGGTTGTTTTGATTCTGGCTCCGACTTGTCTATCATGCATGCTTCATTGTATTGTAATATTTTTGGATCTGTTAAAAGTTTAGAGAAAAGTCCTATCCTCGATGTTCGATCTTTTAGCAACGACAGTATTAAAATATTAGGTACAAAACAGGTGTCCCTGAAATTTCAGGAGAGCCATCGGGGAATCCCCACAACTATTTATATCATTGAAGATGTACCAGGGCAGACTCCATGGTTAGTTGGTGCGGATGTATTAGAAAACGGACTGGGAAATTTATCATTTGTCGACTTGGGTCGAGGCAGGTTCCCAAAATTATCATTTACCCGTCCAGAGTTTGTACAGTGTACCACATACCATGAGGCCCCTCGAGATTTAAACAGTTGTACTGCATACTATTCGTTGAATCCTGGAGAGTCAGGAGAGTTTGATTTTTATTTAAATAAAGCGGCACAAGTAATTAGGAGAGATCAAATATTAATAACAGCATGTCAATTAGAATACATAGCTATATCCCCCTCAAAAACTGATTTGGAATTTAATAAGACACGAGATTGTTATGTGGGGACAGCATTTGTCACCAATACTAGCCAATTCAGAATGGAGGGAAGTGTCACTGGTAAATTCGAATTAATAAATACTTTTAAGGCAGTGTACATAAAGCCAGACAGTCGTAGAACACTTCTGGCGGCTCTTAAGCAAAATCCAATAGCTAGGGAAGTTTTAGACATTCCCCCAAATTGCAGAGGGCCAGAGTTTATTCCCACCTTAACAGAAGTCCCAGCCGTTTATAAGGTAGACATTAAGGTATCAGATTTAGATTTAGCTGACACAGTCATGGCCAAAGAGCCGACATATGGTGGAATTGCCGATTTGGGACCCTCTGTAATCGAAGCACATGGTGTAGATTTACCAACAGTAATATATAAGGATGCCGCAGAAGCCATCGATCTGTCGAAGTATGAGCCACATGTAAGACCATTCATTAAGGACATTTTCATAGATAAGTTTCCAGGAGCTGTGTCACTACATGCTCTGGACGCTGGAAATTTCTCCCTAACTATGGGCTATACTCAATTAAGGCTCAGGGAGGGGGAGACACTTCCAAGAGCAAAAAGAATTTTCCATGTCTCCCCCTCCGATACCCGTCATCTCGATGACATATGCGACTTCCTAATAAAATATGGATATATAAGAAGGGCCCCGGTAACGCCTACTGGTCATCACTTATTTGGGGTCAGCTCATACCTAATCCCTAGGGCCAAACCGGGCTGTCTGGGGAGATTGATCGTAGATTTTTCACCAATAAATTCTCTGATAGAGTCCCCCCCTAATGTAATTCCTGAGGTCACGGCAACATTGCAATTTTTACAGGGGAAAGCCATGTTCACCTCCTTGGATTTGAGATATGCCTTTTTAGGGTTAAAACTAGACGAAGAAAGTAAGGCATTGACCACCTTTCTCACCCCCACGGGAAGTTTTCAATGGGAATGCCTTCCCATGGGAGGAGCAACCTCTCCGGCACATTTTGGAAATGCATGTAATAAAATGCTGCATTACGAGCCAGTGAGGGATGCAAAAGGTGAATTAATATATGACAAACCCAATGAGGTAAGGCTTAAAAAGGATCCCCTGCCTTATGTAACAAACTATGTCGACGACATTTTAGTTGCCACTCCCATCCGGAATTCCTACGAGGAGACTCTACGATTTCATTTTTCTGCATTAGAACAGGCCACTCAAAGGCTCGCATTTCACGGAGCTCGCATTAATGTCATGAAATGTGAATTTGCAAAAGGAAAAATCCTCTTCCTTGGGTGGTACATCACACACGATTATGTGATCGCCGACCCAAGGAGAGTGGAAAAGATCCGGGAATTTAAATTCCCGGAAGGAAAGAAAGCAGTAAGAGCATTTTTGGGTTTGGTGAATTCTTTAAGAAGAGTGATAAACTTGGAAGTAATTAGGCAAATGGGAATATTAACACCCCTTACGAGCTCTAAAGCCGAATTTAAACCAACCCCTGCTCAAAGAAAAGCGTTTGACGACATTAAGGAAATGTTGTTAAAGGAACCGTTATACGGAAATTTAATTAATGAAAAAGCAGAAAAATTCCTTTTTGTGGATGCAGCGTCATCCACAGGAGTTTTGGGGGCCGTACTAATGCAGAAAATCACTGGAACAGACGATAAAGTTGTACCAGAATATTTAGATTTAGACAACGAAGTACATAGAATTATTTTTGACAAAGGTCTTCCCTATGAGCCAGTAAATTTGGTAACAAAATTGCCTGTTGAAAAACCAAAAATCACATTGCCGAAAACAGTCCCCCCATCCATTTTGAAGGAGGAAAGATTGTTAGGGTTTAGTGATGCAAATGTTAAAGACTCGTTTTTCTGGAGTACCGTCTCGATTATAGCCATATACAATGGGCCCCTGCCGTCGTCTGTCATGGAATACCGACTCCAGGCCGCCAAAAAATTAAAATCAGGAGTTTTAAATAATAAGTTAAAGGATTTTACGTTCAACCTAAATTATAACGAATATCGAAAATTTATGGATGATTTCATAAAAGGAGAGGTCGGCCTGGATCCGGAATTCTTTTTGGCAGAGGCACTTGCGCAGTGTTTATACAGGCCCATGGTAATAATTTCGACTCTAGATAGGCATAAAGATAAGCCAATTAAGAAATTCAACCGAGAGTCCACCAAGCCCCCTTTAATATATGGCGTGATAAAGAGAGACGGTCATGAGATTTTTATCCCCTTCTTCTACAATAAAAATTCGGTTTTTCGTTTGGATCAACTTAAAGGGAAAGTTCAGATAATCAGCTATTCGGCAAAAACAGTGCCGGAGGCTTTGAAGACACGTCCGATTTTAGACTTGGAGAGCTATGCTGTAGTTGTAAGTTTACATAGTTTACAAAGATTTGTCAGTGGAGTAAAAGTCACACTTCTAACTGATTCAAGAGTTCTTTTCTATCTGTTCTCTTCAACTGTACATAATAGCTCGGTAAAAATAAAGAGATGGTGTCTTAAGATTATATACGACTTTCCCTACGTTGTTCTAAGGTTTGTAAGGACCACAGAAAACCTCGCGGACTTCCTCACAAGACAAGGAATGCCCGCGGGAGATCTGGGTCGTGTAAATATTAAAGAGATAACCGTACGAGATTTGGGGTTGAAATTGCCAAAAGAAACATTTACTTTAACAGAATGGGTCAATTTTGTGGATTCGCATCCAGAATACCTCACGATTAATACACCCAAACATTTGACTCCAAAAGCAGTAATTATGGCACTGGAAAGAGGAATAGATAATTTAACAGAATTTACGACACCCCTTATGATTCTGAAAGACAAATTGTCTCGCGAAAATTTTGTACTTAAACAAAGGATAGAATGCACAGATTTATACAACAATTGTGTTTCATCCCCCGATTTTACTTTCGAAGAAACTAAAGGCGCAAAAACATTAAAATATAAGCTGGTAAGCGGATTAATAGTGAGGGACTGCGAACCGCAAAAAGTCGTCGTCCCTCCGTCTCTGATAGGCCCTTTACTGGCGCACGTGCACCTCTTCGGGCACAAAGGATTAAACCGCATGTTAGCAAATTTATCGCCATATCATTTTGATACAAAGTATACAATAGTTAAAAAATTCATTAACAGCTGCTATAGCTGTTTTCTGTCGCAAACCGGAACCAGACACGTAAAATTAGGAAGGTATCCGGTTCCGGAGCGACCATTCCAGGAAATAATGTTAGATATAGCAGAAAACTTGAATATTTCACGCGGTTTTCAACACCTTTTGGTCGTACAATGCCTTCTAACTGATTTCGTAATTTTGTGTCCGCTAAAAACGAAAAAGGCTTCAGAAATCGAACATGTATTAAGTGTAGCAGTTTTCCAACAAAGAAATGTAGAGAAAGTATTAAGCGATAACGGTCCTGGATTTCGTAGCATGCCATTTTTATCGATTCTCTCGGCCCTCCACATTAAGGTTATTGCCAGCGCGTCCCTGTCACCACAAGGACGGGGCAAGATCGAAAGTCTTGTGAAAATCGTCAAGTTAATGTTAAAACGAATATTAGCTACTCGACCCACATATAATTGGTCCTGGTTACCACTAATTTGCGCAATAGCAATTAATTCGTCAACAAGTCCCAGGACAGGGTTCAAGCCAGCAGCTATGGTAGGAGGCGAAGATGCCTCAGGTAAATCATTTTTAGACCTTGACGGTATTGCCGCCCCACACTATATAGTCGGTAATGATAGGGTTAAGCTAGAAGAAATGCATGCACAAATCAAGAACAGTACAAAGGTCGCACGAGACCGGTTGGAAGAAATATTGAGCACATCCCATAAAAAGTTGAATGAACATAAAATAAACCGCAAATTCGAAAAGTACGACTACGTATTCGTCTTAGATAGGAGAATAACTCCCGGTGCGGCTAGACCTTTAAAAACTAAACTACAGTCATCCCCATATATTGTGATAAAACCGCTTCATGTAACATCCTTGGTAAAAAGAATCTCAGACGGATTTACTGCATTGTATTCGAACAACGACCTTAAAAAGTTCGAAGGAGGATCCGAACTTTTTAAGGACCTGCCGAAAGAGGTATTGGAAGTATTAGTACATAAGTTTCAGGATTTATTACAGAGCGATTTTGCCACAATAGCTAGATTCGATACTTTAGAATTGCCAAATGCAT
>Ga0208224_1000270_pt1 | contig 9477 bp, 4 predicted proteins | sample LakMenEpi26Oct09_FD_150735 | JGI IMG/M metagenome (GOLD analysis project Ga0208224, IMG submission 150735) | Freshwater microbial communities from Lake Mendota, WI - 26OCT2009 deep hole epilimnion (SPAdes) | ecosystem: Environmental > Aquatic > Freshwater > Lake > Epilimnion/Euphotic zone ... | reverse complement strand
TTCCTCATCAATACGCATGGCCATATATGCCTGTCGTAAATCTAAACTAGAATACATAACCTTACCCTGTAGGAATTGCAAAGTGTTATTTATTTCAGGAATTACAGCACTAGGGGATTCTATTAACTGGTTCACAGGTGAAAAATCTACTATTAGGCGTCCTAAACAACCAGGCTTAGCCCTGGGGACTAAATAAGCTGACATACCATAGAGGTGGTGTCCCGTGGGGGATGGGGGAGTCCTCATAACATATCCGAATTTAATCAATAAATTTAATATGTCATCCAAATGACGGGAGTCTGAAGGACTTACATGAAAAATGCGTTTTGCCCTTGGTAATACCTCCCCCTTACGTAATCTAAGCTGGGTGTACCCCAAGGTCAAGCTAAGGTTTCCTGCATCCAAACCATGTAAGGACACCACTTCAGGGTATTTATCCACAAATATATCCTTTATAAAAGGTTGTATATGTGGCGGCAATTTGTATAACTGTGTAGCCTCTAGTGCATTAGGAAATATAACAGTTGGCAATTCGTACCCAGAGGGGTCTATAATATCGGCATGTATATTAGCTGTACCTGTATATTCAGGCTCAGATGCAAAAATGGCGTCGGCATAATCTAGATCACTAACTTGTATAGGTGGCTTGTTTGAAGTACTTATAGAATTTACAGTCATAGTTGGCACTCCCCCTACATAATCCACGTGGCTTTGCAAAATTTCACGCCCCAAAGGATGGTTCCCCACCTGAGTCCTTAGTTTTGGCATACTTTCCTCATTAATGACAATAGGATTGTAATCGTTAATGGTTTCTATCTTTCCCTGTATAACCCCTTTTTGCTGTTTGGCCGTGGTATTTACAACGCATACTGTACCTACAAAACATTTATGTACTGTATCATAAGATATATCTGTACGAGAGGGGATGATAGTAACCCTATTATACATACAAGCGGTCACTAAAATCCAATCCGTTCTCACAACAGGTGCAGCCTGTGACAAATATACTTCTATAGAGTCTGTTTGGTGAGGCCCTAAATCGTAATTTCCAGTACACGTGTAAATTTCGTCAGCCGGATAATTATATACAGTACTTACAAAGTGGGTGGGAAATTTGAAACTTAAAGTGGGCACAGCATTTTGAGGGTTTCCTACGAAGCTTAAATCGGCTAAGCCTGTTTCCAAAAAGTCTTTTCCTAGCAAAAACTCCGGAATATTGGCGTTAGACGGGATAACATAAACATATAGATAAAATCCAGGATGGTTATGAGATAAACATACGCGCATTTTACTTCTGCCCAAAATTGGTACAACATGATTACTAAATGAATATATATTATCTATATCAGATGGTTGCAATTTATAAGTGGTTCCATTTTCAGAAGGGATAATTTTATGATAGAGAGATTCCTGCATTATTGTTATATCTGCACCACAGTCGACAAGTCCAATAATTCTGTATTTATTTATAAAAATAGGAAGATATAATTTCTTTGCCGGACCTCTGGTACCAGGCAATTTAAGATTCTTCCTATCAATATTCGCCATATAAGAAGTGGCTGAATATTGTGAGTACCCCGCCATGTTAAATAGTCGATCAGACAAACTGATGGGATTTACGGTGTTGTCAACAACATGATTGGCACCGGAGACTAGAGGTTTCTGCAGTAGTTGTCACTTGGTGCCGTGAAGGGGGCCAGTGATACGGAAGGGACAGTAGGTAGCACTATGATTGAGACGGGGGTAGACGGTACTAGGGCAGTCAGGGCAGGTATTTTGACAGGGGAGGACAGGAATGATTTTTCCCATATCGTCCTGAATGTTTGGGCAGCCGTCAGTGGCGAGATGATTTTTAAATCCGCACAAACTACAGTAGTCCTTAGGCTTAAATCCCTGCTTGTTACCATTATTGTGCCTGTTACCGCCTTTCTTGTTACCATTTCCTTGGTTACCGTTATACCCGTTCACGTTACCGTTATACCCGTTCACATTACTGTTACTGTTACCCTTGTTGAAACCCTTATTATTTGGGTTACGATTAAAGCCACCCCTTCCCTTACCGTTACCTTGGTTACCACGGTTCATGGGAGGGTTTTCTGTATAGAAGGCCTGAGCCTTATGACCTTGTTGATTATTTTGTCCTTTGCTGTGTGATGGACCGGAGTGTTGCCCCCCCTTGTGTTGTGCAGTCTGCATATTAACCACAAAGGCAGTGTTCTTATGGGGGCCAGGCTTCTTATCCTTGTTACTCCTGTGCATACCGTTACCATTATGACCATGTGCTTGCTTCCCACCAAAATTATTATTGGGGGTTGCCCCTGATTTTGCTATTTCTGCATCAATGGTGTGTGATTTAATGGATAACGCACGCGATAATTCAACAAATGTGGCTGGTCTTTGCAAGCGAGACGATATAGTATGATACTTGTTCGACGCGGTATCGGAAGCATTAGGAGGTAGGCTCCTGATTAATGCCTGAACAGCATCATTGTTATAGGAAGCTGTTCTGGCGACGCCCTGAGGATGGACGCAAGCGGCACGCAGTGCTAATTGCATAATGTCGGATACGACCTTACTTAATGAGGAATTTTTACGAGCCTTATACGAATATAATTTCTCTCTTGCAGTCTCAGGGGACATTCTCATATCATAATGAGTGAATAAGTTATAATAAATGGCTTCAATGTCGTCGCCGTTTTCGGACCAATCTTTAATAAGAATGTGGGGGCGACCTGTGGTGCACATGAGCAAAAATTCCAAAAATTCCTCCCTTGACAATTTCATTTGTTTTTGGGCTGCATTAATAAGTGACAAAAATTCATGAATATTCATTCCATTCGTATGTTCTGTCCCATTAAATTTATTTTTAGTAGGAAATACGCGAATTGCATCTGCTCGTGCACCAGCGGTCGTCAATACATTCCTAGGGGAAAATTCCTTCGGGGCAGGTAGATTTTCCTTACATGTATACGCCTGTAATTCTTTGGTTAAAATACGCATCTCAGTTTGTTCAGAGGAGGCTTCGAGTTCGCGCTTAATTTTCTCCTTTTCCCCTTCCATATGCTTATGAAATGCAGAACATAAATCCCCAACGTTAAGGTTCGATTCCTTAAAGTTTAATTTTCTATGTAACGCCATATTATCAGCAACAATATCTAACAGTGCGCTTCCTAATGGGTTACTACGCGTGTATTCCATATATTCAGCCTCCTTTCGCTTTGATCTAGCTTTTTCCCTAGGGTTACTGTACTCAGAATTTTCAGAAATTTCATCCCTCTCAGATTTACGAGATTTGCGGGTTTTGCTCTTTTTCTTTTTCTCAGTTTTTACAGATTTTTCAGAAGGGGACTCACTATCTGAACTACTAGAGGATTCATCTGAACTAGTGGGGGCTGAATGGTTGCTAATAGAAACTTCAGGCGTAAATGGGGGCACATTTTCAATTTCAGGTTCAGGAGTGGGCTCATTGCGAAAAAGTCGTCTTGCTCCTGATAGGCTACGGGCGATTCTACCTTTACCAGTATCACCCTCGCTTCCGCGCCTTTTGCTAGCCATTTTTGCAAAGGTTGATAGTAGAAAAGGGCGACGAGACAAACTGCTTAATTTGTGAGAGTGGCTCTTTAAGTTATACTGGTTTACACTGACTGTGAAAGTAAGCTCAGGAAACGGTACTTATTAACACAAAACCAGAAGTAAGGTCAATACCACAGAGGAAATGAAATTTAGGAACTGCCAAATCTTGGGAGACTCTCCCTTTAAGATTTTTCACTAAATTATAATAAATGCAACGCAGCTGCAGGTAGAAATATGTGGGGCGAAGGGGGTTAAATACCTATTCCCTTAATCTAAAACCACTCTACCTTCACTATGTACTTAGTACTTATAGTGCCTCTAATGTATATACCTATATGTATATGTGAGTACTCAAAGGTGTAGTATGTGGGCCTCAATGGCTCTTCACTATCTACTGTAATCCCCCCTTCTGTAGTAGGGTGGGTTGTGCCGCTCAAAACTTCCTCCTAATGGTGTAAGTAAAGGTATAACTGTAAATAATTGAGTACTTACGCAAGTGTGTACCGTACTTACGTATATGACACAAAATTCTTACAGGACAGAAACTGTTAAAGTTCCGATGCTAGTTGGTCTATTTATTATAAAAAGTTGCAAGTTTGTTATAAGAAAGAGGGCGACTAGTGTCCCTCCCCCTACTAACAAGTAGAGAAAATCTAATTAACACCGAGTTATAAGATCTAATTATAACTTTATTGAGCGGTTAGATGCACCATTGTAAACGGACGCACTAATTTCAAGCTTGTCCTCCCTTACAGTTTTCGAAAGGTAAAGAATGAAAACTTAAAGGGAGAGTTCGCGAGATCTCAGCGTTCCATAAGAAGTAGTCTCTTTAATAAATTTAACGTCTATAAGCGGATAGTCTATCTCAAAAAGTACAGATACAAGTATATGTACTAGGATGGAAGGTGAGACTACTTCGGACTTATCTCTGACTACAACTTATCCCTATTATCTTACGATAATCGCCACGCTCGGTGTATAGTCGCTTATCAGACGGATTTCCAAAATACACAGACTAAAGATGTTAACAAGTTTATGTACCTCAGAAACTCATATTTAACATGTCCATAAGAGTAAACTCTGTAAGATGTAAGTCAGACAAATATTTGGATGTTAAAGGACAACTCTGTCTAGAAACTAGGAATGTCTTTACAGATGGAATATAAAAGACTAGTTAAAGACCAAAACTATCTTCCAGTTTCTATATTGCTCAAGGCCTTAGCATCGATTGGCCAGTGAAGAATGTCAATTAGACTTCGGTCCGGTTCTATGGGATACCAACTAGATTGTCCCTTTAACAGTTCTCTCCAGAGACCAAATTCTATGACCTTATTTGCACTCGCTTGATTTACAACACTCCCTTGACTCTAATTTACACAAACTTCCTTAACTATCAATGAAATGATAGAACTACACTTTTATGGGTTATTATTGATTAAATATAAGTGTATAAGTTTAGACAGTCTTACTAATTAAACAACATACAATGACATATATAGAACACAAATAATAAATAAGATGTGTGGGTGTGTCAGTATGATGCTAGTGAGAGGTCTCTACAGACGCGGTGAACAGTGTGCTAGCAACGTGTGCTAGCACGAGATGTGTATCAAATAAAATGTATAACAATCCTAACCTTAATATGCTAGAACTAAACCAGTCAGGCCTTAATGGCAATTTAGGTCTCCACAATTGGATGTCTGAACCTAGCAGCTGGTAGTAAGAAGAAATCTGAGCATAAAGGGAGGCTATAACTATAACGCTGCTAGCGAATATGCAAGCAAGTAAACCTAGGCTACTTAAAAGAAGCTAGATAGAGTTTTGCCTGGAATGATGAGCAGGAGGAGATACACTGGGATCACTGAGCACCAAGCTGTACTGCAGAAGACCAATGCTAGTCTGATTTGAAGAGAGAAGTTGTGGGCCTTATATACAAAGCAGGTGCAAGAAGTTCTCAGGCAGTTGGCCTGAGAGCAAAGTCATTCTCAGAGGGGGTAACTATCCTCCTGGCTCAGGCTAATGGCCCAGAGGTCAGGCCTGTTGGTCTGTGGCCAAAGTCATGTTGAGAGGGGGTAGATAGCCTCCTTAATCTGAACCCTAGGCCTGGATGGGTGTACGGAGCAAGATTATAAAGTCATCTCCAGGGTGGGGAGATGTCAAAGACCCCTCTCCCATGGAATGCCTGCTTGTGAGGTGAAGTGATGGAGGGCCTATTGTTAAAGATAAGGGCGGTGCTTAACCATAATTCCACATCTTCAATGAAATCAGAGGGTGGACCAGAGAGAAGCAAGAAGGTATAGAGTGCTGTGAGGGTCCGATTTTGTGTAAGAAAAGAAGAAAAATTGTCTATGGTAAAAGAGACTGTTTGTGTGGATATACGTAGGCCTGTGAAATAAGGCCTTCGGTATACACTATCCCCCCTCAGAAAGGACAAAGAATCGAAAAGCAAGCTTTTTGATTCTTTGACACTTATTCCGAGGAGTGATAATGCATGCCGCTAAAAGTGATGTAAAAATTTGCCTTTGTAAGTGCCTACCCTAGTGCAAGTGCTAGTGATTGTGTTTTACAATTACTGAGTTAGCAACAAAATTATATTAAATAGTAGCAAAATTTGGAAGGGGTCAGAGTTCTAGCTGGATGTTGCAGCTGAGTTTCATATGCTGATAGGTGATAATTGTCTGTTTGCAATGTCTTTCAGCATGTAGAGTTGTCGGTTCTGCAGAGGGCTTGATCTGGAGCAGAAAAAGTTCTTGCAGAAGGGGCCTCGTCCTGTAGAGGGCAAGGAGCAGTAGTGCAGAAGGGCCTCGTCCAAATGGAGGCATGGAGCAGGAGTGCAGAGGGGCCTCGTCCTGTAGAGGGCATGGAGTAGTAGTGCAGAGGGGCCTCGTCCAACATGGAGGCCTGGTGCACACCTCTGCTGCTCTGAAACTCTGTTGCTCTGCCTTTCCATATCTTTGCTTAATTATAATTAGTAAATATAATAGTAATAAAGAATATAAAATATAATTTTTATGTTGTTTTTGCAATAGGTATGGCCGTTGGCAGAGCATGCATATCTATTTTCTGTTTATTGTTTTTATATGTTTTTATGACCTTTTGTGAGTATAATATAACTTACAGTCTAAAACATCAAGATAAGAAAACTTTTACTGCATATATGCGTATGTACAGAAAATATGTGTTTATTGCGCCCTTAGATTTTAGAATAAGATGGCTGATGAGGAGAGCGCTGATGACGTCACATCAGCTACTGGTCCGGATCCATCAGCTGCATACCTGCTACTAATCCTAGGATCCTGCGCATCTGATTAAACACATAATAAACTGTGGTACTCGCTCGGGACAGTATACCATCAGTCCTCATCAGCTGGCTGTCAGGGGTTGGAAAGTCCTGGCCAACTGATGTAGGGCTGATGTGGCAGAAATTGTCAAACTTTGTCATGCAATTTTCAATGAAATCAAATTCCCTTTCCTTCTGTATTTGCTTTAATTCTTCTGTTTGACGTTTTCTGCCAATTTGAATGAGGTTAATCTCATTTCGTAGCTTTGAAAGAGAAACAATAGAATCCACAAATTGGTTTACAGTGTGCCCGTGAGTTTCATTCATTTTGCCTATTTTCACATGTAGAGCACTGTTTTGTGCTTTTAACTCCTTGATTTCTTGATCGATACTGTCCTTTGCGAGTTTACCATCTACTAAATGGCTGATGTTCACCTTTTTGGCTTGCTGCAGCAATTTTGACTGATACCTGTTTTGCTTCTTAAGTTCCATACTTTTGTTTCGGAAATACTTAAGTACCTGGTACTGCTTAATATTCATATTTCTGAGCAAAGCAATCCTTTTGTTCAAATTGTCAATGATTTTAACCTTTCTTTCATTGTCATCCTTAAGGGTTAAAGATCTCCTTATTGCAGATTTTGCCAAATGGGTGAACACCAGTTCATCACGTTTTGGGGAACTGTGGCGTCCTTGCGGAAAAGAACGCCGTCCATATTTTTGTTCCCTTCTGATATTTGCCGGAGCGGTACGATCATATACCGGCAGCAGTTCTCTTTTCGACATAGAACCTGTACGAATGGTTACATATTGGAATTTGTACAAACCATCGTTTGTACGCACTATTTGTCCTGGCGTACCAGGGAACGGACAATTAAATAATATATCAGGTGGTAATACATTATTATTTCTTTGTTTGGCAGCCCTATTTCTCTGATTGGTCATAGGTCTATTCATTCTGGCTGAAAATGTGTGTGTACTAGAGAGAAAAGAAAATACCAGCCGTCAATATAAATAGCTTTAGTCAAGACTGGTGACAGCAGGGGGGGGAAAAAATATGACCCCTAGGGGAACAGAACCCCGGGATCTGTTCTCAAGCTATCTTCTTTCACATCTTAACGCTTATTGGCAGGCAATTAGGATATTTATTTTTTTACTCTCAGTACTGCTGGCGGGGGAAGGTTTTGACACTGCTTTGAAAAAATACGCCCAGCACCCCCACACATTTTTCAGTTGGCTTTGGTCTTTTGTCCTGTTAAGAACCTTTAGAATAGGACATGGCCGCATATGAGGCAGCTGCTGCTAAGGCTCAGGCCTATTATAAGGAGCATTACATGGAAGTTTTCGAGCCTGTGTCAAAAGTGAAAATGGCCGTGTTGAAAGACATGGGAATGGGGCTGCTCAAGATGGGATGGGAACTTCCCCCTACATTTCCTACATCTCGTCCCAGTACCTCTGATGATCCATCCCTGGAAGAAAACGATGAGGACATATATTATGACGATTCGATTGAACCAAGCGTCACAGAACGTATCACCAAGGTTGTTACCACAATGCTTCCCTCCGACCTGATCACCGAAATGTCTACTGAGGGGGCAGTTACCGACATGATGACCGAGGTCATTTCTGACCTTGTTTCCAACACCAACTCAACAGTCTCAGAGTGGGACGGCCTGGTGAGCAACGGGGCAAGTGTGGCCAGTCTGATTGGAGAGCAAGTTTCTAATGCGACAAGCTACGTGGCTGACGAGATCTGGAGGTTCAACACAACCAGCGGAGATCATGAGGATTCCCCGCTGTCCTTCCAGAAGCCCTGGGACTTCTTGTTCTTCCAGCCTGGTCCGCGGCAGTTCAGCCTGCTTCTCCTGATTGCATCTGCAACGATGCTGTTGGCAAGTAAGTATAAAGCCAAATACCTTTTTATTAATGTGCTTTGAAACAGTGTACTTATTCACGTGACAGAGGCATAGGGAATGAACGAGCCGTTAAGGCACCCTCTGGGTCTACGGGGTGGGTAGCATCATGCTGGTGCTTATAGCAACCGACCTTCTAACTCATGGTAACCCACAAAACGTTGCCCTATGGCTATGAAGGTGAAGATGTAGAAGTAGTAGATGCAGGAGAAATGTCATAATGACGTATAAAATGAAGAAAAATTAGTACCGTGGGGTACTAGGCATGTGTATATGCCACCGATTTTTAGGAACTTGAGCCTAAGCTCAGCACTTTTAGAAGTGCTATAGGGTGTGGACCCTTTCGCCTGAGGGATTGTTTATGCAAGATCCAGAGGAGTAGGTAGATCCCCACCTGCGTACGTCACTTATCCATTAACCCCAATTTCCCGCCCCATGAGTAAGCCTATTTCACTACACTGGCAGAAAAGTGAAAGAAATATGGAAAACAACAAGTTTTCACATTGCAGGTTGCCTGCTTTCGACCGCTCTTTGCGTCTGGTCAAGGAGTTACTACAAACACAGGAGAAACGGACCTAATCGCCGACAGGACCCTGAGGAGATGGACGCCTTCTTGGTGCACCTTCCTCACGTAAGTATTAATACCATTAAAGAAATCAGACTCGTGACACCGTCCCTTTAACTCGATAGACCGCTCCAGAGGAGGGGGGGGGG
>Ga0208224_1000266_pt1 | contig 9530 bp, 9 predicted proteins | sample LakMenEpi26Oct09_FD_150735 | JGI IMG/M metagenome (GOLD analysis project Ga0208224, IMG submission 150735) | Freshwater microbial communities from Lake Mendota, WI - 26OCT2009 deep hole epilimnion (SPAdes) | ecosystem: Environmental > Aquatic > Freshwater > Lake > Epilimnion/Euphotic zone ... | reverse complement strand
GCGCGCCAACTCGAGGGCGAGTATCGGATCGAGGGAGCCATCAAGGTGCAGGTGCAACTCGGGCTTCGGGAGCTCGGTGAAGAAGCGCAGGTCGTCATCCGGTCGAATGAAGTCTGGCTCGTGCACCTTCTGCATGTGGACCGCCCCTCTAATGCTCCCCTTGCCTCAAGTTCGTGCGCAGAGGATACTCCTCCCATGAGCCTCTCACTCCCTACCGCCACAGATTCGCGAGCGCTGGCCGGTTGGCTGCGCAACGTCACCCCAGTTGATCGTGTTGGGGTGGAAGAGCGCGTGGCGGCGCTCAAGACTCGTTCAATCAAGAAGTCGACCAAGGTCTGGGCGCTGCGGCTTGCGATCAGCATGTGCGACCTCACCACGCTGGAGGGGAAGGACACGCCAGGGAAGATCCGTCAGCTCGCCGCAAAAGCGGCACGTCCGCACCCAGGCAACTCTGACGTTCCGTCCGTGGCCGCCCTCTGTTGCTACCCGGACCTTGTCACCGTTGCAAAGGAGGCGCTCGCAGGGAGTGGCGTGAAGGTTGCCGCGGTCGCCACGGCGTTTCCGAGCGGGAGGTCCTGGCTTGACCTGAAGATCGCAGAGACAAAACATGCAGTCGCCGCGGGCGCCGATGAGATTGACATGGTCATCGACCGTGGCGCGTTCCTCTCCGGTGACTACGCGAAGGTCTGGGACGAGATCCTGGCGGTGAAGGAAGCCTGCGGACCAGCACACTTGAAGGTGATCCTTGAGACAGGCGAACTCGGCAGCTATGACGAGGTGCGCCGCGCCTCTGCCCTCGCGATTGCGGCGGGGGCTGACTTCATCAAGACGTCTACCGGAAAGGTGACGCCAGCGGCAACGCTCCCCGTCACACTCGTCATGCTTGAATCAATCCGCGAACACTGGAACGCAACCAATCGCGTCGTCGGCATGAAGCCTGCGGGCGGCATTCGGACGGCGAAGGAGGCGATCCAGTATCTGGTCGTCCTTCATGAGACGCTCGGACCAGCCTGGATGACTCCAGATCGTTTCCGATTCGGTGCATCAAGCCTGCTAAACGACCTGCTGATGCAACTTGAGAAAGAGGCGACGGGCGCCTACGCAGATCCGGACGACTTCACCCTCGACTAAACCGGCGCGTTCCGCGTGGGCGACGAACGGGGTGGACCTACGAACCGATCGGGTGCCAGACGGTTTTCATCTCAAGGAAGGCGGTCATGCCGTCAATGCGCTCGCCACGCTCCCCTGTGAACGCGTTCGCCCGATCCTTCTCGCCGTGCGGACGGCGCGCGATGCGAGCAACATGCTCCGCCGCCCCTCGCTCCGCGTCCGTGAGCAGTTCGTCGGGGCAGCCCCAGAGGTCAATGCCATCAATGTCCGCATGACGTGAAAGGTGTGGCATGAGCTCCGCGCGTCGGCCAGTGAGGATGTTCACCACGCCCGCTGGAACATCGCTCACCGCAAGTGTCTCCGCGAGCGTGACGGCGGGGAGCGGCGCCCCCTCGCTCGCAACGAGAACGGCAACGTTGCCACCCGCCAGGACGCCAGCGAGTCGCGTGACCAGCCCAAGGAGCGGTGAACTCTCCGGTGCAATGATCGCCACCACGCCAGTTGGCTCAGGAATGGTGAAGACGAAGTGCGACGAGGCAACCGGATTTGTACCGCCAAGGACGGCAGGGATCTTGTCTGGCCACCCGGCAAACCAGACGAGGCGATCGATACTTGCCGCAACCTCTTCGGTCGCCTCAGATTTGGAATAGCCGTGTGCCACAAGGTCGTCACGGAACTGTGCGGCACGCCCCTCCATCAACTCGGCGACGCGGTACATAATCTGGCCACGAAGCGATGCGTTGCGGGACGCCCAACCGGGAGCCGCAGCACGCGCAACCTTGACCGCCTCGCGCAGATCTTTGCGCGACGCGCGTGCAATGTTGGCACTCCCACCACGCGCGAGCGGTAGCACGTCGGTGCGCCCCGACTCGCTGCGCGGGAACGCACCACCGATATAAAGCTTTGGTGTGCGCCGCACTTCGAGACGGGCGTCGTCCGGTGCGGCGACTGCGCTGAGCAGTGCGCTCTCACGGAACTCCCCCTTCTTGCCGCTTTTCTTCCCCATTAGGAACTCCTCAGGTAGGCGTGGAGCCCCTGCAGGCCGCCCTCGCGACCGTATCCTGATTCCTTGTAGCCACCGAACGGTGACGTTGGATCGAAGCGGTTGAAGGTGTTCGCCCAGACAACACCCGCCTTTAGCTGTGCGGCAACCTGCAGGATGCGGCTCCCCTTCTCTGTCCAGATTCCGGCGGAGAGTCCGTACGCTGTGTTGTTCGCCTTCTCAATCGCTTCGTCCACAGTGCGGAACGTGATCGTGGAGAGGACCGGTCCGAAGATCTCCTCGCGCGCAATGCGATGGCTCTGTGCAACGTTCGTGAAGAGCGTCGGCTTATAGAACCAGCCTCGATCAGGGAGGACACACTCCGGCTGCCAGAGGTTCGCCCCTTCGGCAACACCACTCGCCACGAGTTCACCGATCGTCTCCATCTGCGCCCGCGAATTGATGGCACCAACATCGGTGTTCTTATCCATTGGATCACCGACGCGGAGTGTGGACATACGGTCCTTCAGTCGGGCAATGAAATCTTCGGCGATCGACTCCTGCACCAAGAGTCGACTCCCCGCGCAGCAGACCTCGCCCTGATTGAAGAAGATGCCGTTGATGACGCCCTCCACCGCCTGGTCGAGTGCCGCATCCTCAAAGACAATATTTGCCGCCTTGCCACCAAGCTCAAGGGTCAGCGCCTTGCCGTGGCCCGCGATCCCTTGCGCGATCTTGATCCCAACGGAGGTGCTCCCAGTGAAGGCAACCTTCGCAACGCGTGGATCGGTGGCGATCGCCATCCCCATCTCGCCAGGCCCCGTGATGATGTTGACGACACCAGGTGGGAGATCAGCCTGACGGCAGACGTCGGCGAAGAGGAGTGCGGTGAGCGGAGTGGTGCTCGCAGGCTTCAGAACCACCGTGTTCCCCGCGGCGAGCGCTGGTGCGATCTTCCAGGCGAGCATCAGGAGGGGGAAGTTCCACGGGATCACCTGCCCCACCACACCATGTGACTCGGGACGGCGTCCTGGGACGGCGTACTGGAGCTTGTCCGCCCAACCCGCGTAGTACCAGAAGTGTGCCGCTGCGAGCGGCACATCCACGTCGCGGGATTCGCGGATCGGCTTCCCAGAGTCGAGGGTCTCCGTCACCGCAAACTCGCGGCTCCGCTCCTGCAGGATGCGACTAATGCGATAGAGGTACTTGGCGCGCTCGCGCGGCGCAAGCTTTGACCAGACCTTTCGATACGCGCGCTCCGCAGCGCTGATGGCGCGGTCTGCATCTTCGGCACCCCCCTTCGCCACTTCGGCGAGCGGCTCTTCGGTTGCCGGGTTGTAGGTGATGACCACTTCTCCGCTCGCAGGTGCGCGCTCCTGGCCGTCAATGAAGAGCCCGTAGCGCGGTCGGATCAGGGCGAGCTCTTTCGACTCAGGCGCGGGGGCGTAGGCCCATGGGCTCGATGCGGCGAGCGCGGAGGCGACATGCGGGGTGGCCGGAGCGACTGGCGCTGGGAGAGCGCTCGGCGCTGCGCGCTTCACCGCGCGCTCTGGACGCTTCGGGGGCTGGTCGCTGCTCATGGCGCCATCCTAGCGCGACAGATGCCACACCTCCACGGAGGGATCGCCTACCCTTCAGCAATGGCGAAGACCGCACCCAACTTCACGCCGCAACTCCTGATTAACGGCACCTCACGTGCTGCGCAGGGTGGCGAAACCTTTGACCTGCGTCACCCAGCGACCGGCGCGCCGATCGGCAAGATCCCGCTCGCCTCACCTGCAGACGTTGATGCCGCAATCGCCGCCGCGCGCACGGCGTTTGATGATGGTCCGTGGCGCAGCATCACACCAGCCGACCGCGCGCTCCTCCTCCTTCGCCTTGCTGATGCGCTCGCCGCAGAGGCGGACGCAGTTGCTGACGCGGAGGTCTGGCAAACGGGAACGGCACGGAAGTTGCGCCGCGATGGCGACATCCCCGCCGCCGTTGATCACTTGCGCTTCTTCGCTGGCGTGTTGCGCAGCCCTGAAGGCCGCGCCGCTTCGGAGTTCAGCGGGAGCCACACCTCCATGATTCGCCGAGAGCCAGTCGGTGTCGCAGCGTTGATCGCACCGTGGAACTACCCACTCGCCATGGCCATCTGGCAGGCGGCCCCAGCACTCGCCGCAGGGAATACCGTCGTCATGAAGCCGGCGAGTGCAACGCCGCTCACGGCGATTCGGCTCGCCGAACTTGCACGCGAGGTTGGGTTCCCTGACGGAGTGGTGAACGTGATCACCGGTCCTGGCCCACAGATCGGTGCGCAGTTCGCTGCCGATCCTCGCATCGACATCATCACGCTCACTGGTGACTCTGCAACCGGCCGCCAACTCATGGCGGCGAGCGCGCCAACACTGAAGCGTCTCCACCTTGAACTCGGTGGGAAGGCCCCGCTCGTGATCTTTGACGATGCAGACGTTGAGAACGCCGCGCGCGGCGCACTGATCGGCGCGATCGTGAACTCCGGACAAGACTGCACCGCCGCCACACGGATCTATGCCGAGAAGCGTGTCTACGAGAAGGTCGTTGCGCGCGTTGCCGAACTCATGCGCAGCGTTCGCCTCGGCGATCCGTTCAGTGCAACAACTGATATGGGTTCGCTGATCTCGCTCGCGCATCGGGACCGTGTCGCAGGCTTCGTCGACCGCGCACGCGCCGCCGGAGCCGAAGTGGTTGCGGGCGGCACCGAGGAGCGTCCGAGCGGCTGTGAGGGTGGTGCCTTCTACGCACCGACGTTGATCACGGGTGCGGCGCAGAACAGCGAGATCGTTCAGCAGGAGATCTTCGGACCAGTCCTCGTCGCACTCCCCTTCTCTGGCGAGGCGGAGGGGATCAAGCTTGCGAACGACACGCCGTACGGACTCGCCGCCAGCGTTTGGACCGCGGACGTGCAGCGCGCGCATCGGATGGCGGCGGCCCTACAGTTCGGCGCGGTGCTCGTCAACGATCATCTCCCCTTCATGAGCGAGATGCCGCACGGCGGATTTAAGCAGTCAGGATTCGGGAAAGATCTCAGCCACTACTCGTTTGAGGAGTACACCCAGGTGAAGCATGTTGCGATTGAACTCACGGGGAAACCGGTGAAGCCGTGGCACTGGACCGTTTTCGGGGATCCTGAAAAGTAACTCCTCAGCCGCCGAAGAGAACCTCAATCCACGCATCGAGTGGTGAGCGCACCTCCTCCGCAACCGTGAGTCGGCGCGCGGCGGAGCCCGGAGCATCTGCGGGAAGCTCGGTCGCGTCGGCAGCAAGGACGAACGGCCGCTCTACGGACGAGCCGAGCGAGTAACCTCGCGCAATCAAGTCGAGGAAGGCGGCGTCGTCAAGCAGGATGCGCTCTGCGGTGAGCGCTTCAGCCTCGGCGGCGAGCGCAGCATTCTCATCGCGCAAACGAGAGATTTCCGCATTCACCTCGAGTGCGCCGATGAGGCTCCGGCCGATCAGGGCGACGAATGCGAAGAGCACAAAGGCGGCCACAAGTGCCCGCAGCCTCGCCGCCGTCGTCGGGAGCGCACGTTCGAGTCGCAACTTCATCGTTCCAGTGTCACCTTGCCGCGCAGGCCGCGTCAAGCGACAAGGTTCCGCGGCGGTGATAGCCTCCCACGCATGTTCTTCTACGAGATCTACGAGGCCGAGGACGAGCTCGCACTTGGCGTCACCCTTGCGCACGACGAGCGCATTTCGCCCGAGGACTTCCTCGCCGCGGTTGAGGAGGCGCGCGGCAGGATCATTGAGTCCTATACGGAGGAGACGCTCGTGGAGGCGATCGCCGTTGAACTCGAACGCAGCCACGGCTTCTATCCAGCCCTTGATCGCCGTCTGGTTGCCGCGGTGCGTGCATCGGTTGAAGAGGGCGAAACAGCGCTGATCCCGCTCGGCGACGAGGCTGGCGACCCATCAGATTCTGCCGACGATCAAGGGGAGCACGACCCTGATCTCAGGGATGCCGAAGACCTCCTTGCGGGTCGTGAGCCACGCGCGCTGCGCTCCGCAGTTGTAGAGCTTGAACGCGCTGAGGACGAGTCAAACTAAGCGGCTATCCTCAGCACATGCCTTTAACGGAACGCCCGATCTTGATTGCGGCAGCGCTCCGAGCAGAGCGCGAAGCGCTGGAGCATCGCTCAACGGAACTTGAGGAGCGGCGGCTCCCCGGAATTCAAGACGGTGACCTACTCACAGGCCGACTCGGCGGACGCGCCGTCGCCCTTCTTCGCTGCGGCGTGGGAAAAGTTGCCGCGGCAAGCGCCGTTGCCGCCGCGAGCGCTCTTGAACCGCGCTGCATCATCTCGGTTGGTTCCGCTGCAGCCCTGCACGCCGGACATCGCGTTGGGGATGTGGTGATCAGCACCGAAGTGCTGCAACACGACTTTGCGGCGGTCAGCGCGTCTGGATTCACCCTCTTCGGCTACGGGAGCGACTGGCCCTCTGAAGGTGAGCCGCTCCTGCGCTCAGACCCTGCACTTACCGCACTCGCCGCACAGGCTGCACAGGTGCAAGGTGCCGCACGTGGCTTCGTCGTGAGTGTTGGTCGCATTGCAACGGGTGACTGGTTCGTCAATGACCACGCAACACGCGACGCGATCGCCCAGCGAACCGGCGCGGATCTTGTGGAGATGGAGGGGGCAGCGATCGCCTTTGTCGCCGAGCGTTTCGGTGTCCCATGGATTGTGATTCGTAGTGTGAGCGATGCGGGAGATGCATCTGCTCCGACCGCCTTTGACGAATTCTTGCCGCTCGCTGCCGCGAACGCCGCCTCAATCGTGGAGGCGATCCTCCCCCAACTCCCCTAGCGTTTCGGCGGTAGGAGGGCCGCAACCTCTGAGCCCTGATCCCCGAAGAGTCGCATCGCAAGCGCGCGGAACGTTGCAAGTTCTCCCGTGGTGAAGATCTCATGAGTCGCACGCACCTCCGCACGATCTGGAGCGCGGTGGCCAGCGCTCCCAGGATCAGCTGCTGTGCCGCGCGTTGAGCCTGGGGCGTCAAGGTGGTTCACCGAGATCACCTCTTGCAGCGTTGCTGCAGTGGCCGCGGCTGAGTCAACCACCGCAATGCTTTCACCAAGCGCGGTCGCGATCATCCCTCGAATCAGTGGGAAGTGCGTGCACCCGAGTAGCAGCGTGTCAATGCGCGGCGCATCCCCCGTTGCACGAAACGGCGCGATCACGCCCTCAACCGCGTCGCGCAACGCATCGTCGTCCAAGTCTCCCGCCTCAATGAGCGGCACCAGCTGGGATGCGGCGCGCGTCACCACCTGCACCGCAGGATTCTGATCCTTGATCGCCGTGAAGTAGGCACCGGAGCGAACCGTCGCCTCCGTCGCAATCACGCCAATCCGACCGGTTCGGGTAGCGAGTGTTGCCGCGGCGGCACCTGGCCGCACCACGCCAATGAACGGGATTTCGGGGTGCCGGAGGCGGAGCGCGCTCAGCGCAACCGAGGTTGCCGTGTTGCATGCGATCACGATCGCCTTCACGTTGCGCGCAACGAGCGCATCGGTGAGCTCTTCCGAGAATTGGAGCACCTCTGCATCGGTGCGCGTGCCGTACGGATGACGCGCGGTATCGCCGATGTAGATCGTTGACTCGCCTGGGAGCCGCTGCTGTGACGCGCGGAGGACGGTGAGCCCGCCTACGCCAGAGTCGAAGAAGCCGATCGGTCGTGCATCAGGCATGCGTAGACCGTAGCAGCCAGCGGATCCGATCCTCTTCTAGGCGCGTGGCCACCTGAAGCCCTGCCGCACTCGCCGCCCCCTCTACCTCGGCGGGACTCCACGCGCGCACGTGGAACGGCTCGCGCTCATCAACGTACCCGCCCTCGCCGTGCAGCGTGTGCCGAATCTGGAGTTGTGCGACGCGCTCGCGCCCGAGAGGATCTGGAAGGATTCGTGAGTCGCGCAGGATCTCGCTTCCGTCCGCGGCGCGCCAGCGCACATCCTCGCCCCACTCCGCGCGCCCAGCAGCCTCGCGGAGGAGCGCTGGATCCATGCGAGTGGCATCAATGGCGAAGAGGCCGCCTGGTGCGACGAGTTGCGCGGCAAGGTTCATCAGGAGGCGCAACTCTTCGTCGTGTAGGAAGAGCGGGAGTAGGTCGCCTCCAGCAATCACAAGTCCCGCGCTCCGCTCGAGGCTCTTCGGTGGCGCCCAGTGCAGCAGATCAACGTCAAGGATCTGCGCGGTAGGGACGCGTTCGCGGGCGAGGGCGATCGCCTCAGGGTTGCGATCGAGGCCGATCAGGCTGCGATCACGGACGTTGAGCGCATCAAGGATCCGACCAGCGCCACATCCGAACTCAATGATGGTGCCGCGAGTTGCCTCGGTGAGCGAGCGCCAGAGCGCACGATCATCTTGTGCGCCTGCGTTGAGGTCACCCTCGTCGTTGAGGAGCCGACGCCTCGCCGCTGAGATCAGCGTCCAGGCTCCCAGCGAATCGTCTCGCCGGCCGCCTTCCGCTTCGCGAGCGAGCTGATCACTTCAAGAGCGGCGCGATTCGCAATCATCGCCGTTGACTCTGCCCAGTCATACGGTGGAGAGACCTCCAAGATGTCCATCCCCGCGATCGGTACGCGAGCCGCAATCTGACGAAGTGCACGCAACAGCTCGCGGGTGAGCATCCCACCCGGCTCTGGCGTACCCGTTCCAGGGGCCAGCCCTGGATCAACCACGTCAATGTCCACGCTGATCCAGATTGCATCTGGGCCATCGAGTGCCTCCGCGATCGCGTCCTGGATGACCGCCTCTGCCCCACGCTCTTCAATCTCAGTCATCAGGTGTGTTCGCATCCCGTGACCCTTCATCCAATCGAGCGTTTCAGTGTCTGGAAAGTAGCCACGAAGCCCAACCTGAACAAAGTTCTTCCCCTGCACAGCACCAGACTCAATCAGTCGGCGCATCGGTGAACCGTGGCTGTGCAGCGATCCGTATCCGTCTGGTGACGTGTCGGCATGCGCATCAAAGTGCAAAATGCCAATACTCTTCGGCCATCGCAGCTCGGCAATCGCCGTTGCATTCGGCCAGGTGATGGAGTGGTCTCCACCCAGCACAATTGGGATCGCGCCAGTCGCGGCGACTTCGCGCACCTTTCGATAGATCTCTCCGTGACCGTGTTGCACGCGACCTGGAACCACCGCGGCATCGCCCGCATCAACGGCGGTCAGGACACGGAATGGATCAACGCCAACTTGGAGGGAGTGCAGGAGACCCGTCTGATACTGCGCTTCGCGAATCGCGCGTGGTCCGAAGCGCGTACCTGGCCGGTGAGTTACCGCGTCATCAAACGGTGCGCCGATGATCGCAATATCCGCCTGCATCCTCTTGATCTCATTCGCGTCTTCAATCCATGGGAGCTGCGAGAAGCTGACGGGGCCCACGTACGACGGTCGATCGTCTGGGTCACGCGTCTCTGG
>Ga0208224_1000260_pt1 | contig 9791 bp, 6 predicted proteins | sample LakMenEpi26Oct09_FD_150735 | JGI IMG/M metagenome (GOLD analysis project Ga0208224, IMG submission 150735) | Freshwater microbial communities from Lake Mendota, WI - 26OCT2009 deep hole epilimnion (SPAdes) | ecosystem: Environmental > Aquatic > Freshwater > Lake > Epilimnion/Euphotic zone ... | reverse complement strand
GCCTGATCCAGCCATTCCGCGTGCAGGATGAAGGCCCTCGGGTTGTAAACTGCTTTTGTACAGAACGAAAAGGTTTCTATTAATACTAGGAGCTCATGACGGTACTGTAAGAATAAGCACCGGCTAACTACGTGCCAGCAGCCGCGGTAATACGTAGGGTGCAAGCGTTAATCGGAATTACTGGGCGTAAAGCGTGCGCAGGCGGTTATATAAGTCAGATGTGAAATCCCCGGGCTCAACCTGGGAACTGCATTTGAGACTGTATAGCTAGAGTACGGTAGAGGGGGATGGAATTCCGCGTGTAGCAGTGAAATGCGTAGATATGCGGAGGAACACCGATGGCGAAGGCAATCCCCTGGACCTGTACTGACGCTCATGCACGAAAGCGTGGGGAGCAAACAGGATTAGATACCCTGGTAGTCCACGCCCTAAACGATGTCAACTAGTTGTTGGTAGAGTAAAATCTATGAGTAACGTAGCTAACGCGTGAAGTTGACCGCCTGGGGAGTACGGTCGCAAGATTAAAACTCAAAGGAATTGACGGGGGCCCGCACAAGCGGTGGATTATGTGGATTAATTCGATGCAACGCGAAAAACCTTACCTGGCCTTGACATGTACCGAATTGAGCAGAGATGTTCAAGTGCTCGAAAGAGAACGGTAACACAGGTGCTGCATGGCTGTCGTCAGCTCGTGTCGTGAGATGTTGGGTTAAGTCCCGCAACGAGCGCAACCCTTGCCATTAATTGCCATCATTTAGTTGGGCACTTTAATGGGACTGCCGGTGACAAACCGGAGGAAGGTGGGGATGACGTCAAGTCCTCATGGCCCTTATGGCCAGGGCTTCACACGTAATACAATGGTCGGTACAGAGGGTTGCCAACCCGCGAGGGGGAGCCAATCCCAGAAAGCCGATCGTAGTCCGGATTGTAGTCTGCAACTCGACTGCATGAAGTCGGAATCGCTAGTAATCGCGGATCAGCATGTCGCGGTGAATACGTTCCCGGGCCTTGTACACACCGCCCGTCACACCATGGGAGTGGGTTTTACCAGAAGTAGTTAGTCTAACCGCAAGGAAGACGATTACCACGGTAGGATTCATGACTGGGGTGAAGTCGTAACAAGGTAGCCGTATCGGAAGGTGCGGCTGGATCACCTCCTTTCTAGAGAACGTCTTGAACTATCAAGCATTCACACTTATCAGTTGTTAGGCATTATCAAAGAATCATTGGCCCGTTTTATTTAAGGGGTCTGTAGCTCAGCTGGTTAGAGCACCGTCTTGATAAGGCGGGGGTCGTTGGTTCGAGCCCAACCAGACCCACCAGATTTAATCTTTTTTTCCGAAACATGGGGGATTAGCTCAGCTGGGAGAGCACCTGCTTTGCAAGCAGGGGGTCGTCGGTTCGATCCCGTCATCCTCCACCAATTCTTTGATAACTAAAGACAAGCCTTAAGGGTTGTGATTCACAATCTTTAACGCTTAGCTTTATTGCTAGGTATGTTCTTTAACAAAATGGAAGAAGTAAAGTGAATTTATCTGACTTGTGATGAGCAGATAAATTCAAATGGGTAATTGATTGCAAAATCAGAAACAACATATGACTTTGTTTATACCTTATATATGTAGCTTTTTATAAGGATGTAAATATGGGTCTTAAGTTGCTTTAGAAAAACTTATAACAAGACGTCTCATGCGTCACCAAAATTTGAGTTTAAAAGGGCTCAGGTTTTAATGTTATAGGGTCAAGTGAATAAGTGCATATGGCGGATGCCTTGGCGATTACAGGCGATGAAGGACGTGGTAGTCTACGAAAATTTTCGGGGAGCTGGCAAACAAGCTTTGATCCGGAAGTGTCCGAATGGGGAAACCCACCCGCAAGGGTATCTGTCTCTGAATACATAGGAGACAAGAGGCGAACCGAGTGAACTGAAACATCTAAGTAACTCGAGGAAAAGAAATCAACCGAGATTCCGATAGTAGTGGCGAGCGAAATCGGAGCAGCCTGTTATTTTTAGCACACGTGTTAGTAGAACGGAATGGAAAGTCCGGCCATAGAGGGTGATAGCCCCTTATACGAAAACCCGTGTGTGGAACTAGGGTAACGACAAGTAGGGCGGGACACGTGAAATCCTGTCTGAACATGGGGGGACCATCCTCCAAGGCTAAATACTCGTAATCGACCGATAGTGAACTAGTACCGTGAGGGAAAGGTAAAAAGAACCCCGGAAGGGGAGTGAAATAGATCCTGAAACCGTATGCATACAAACAGTGGGAGCCCGCAAGGGTGACTGCGTACCTTTTGTATAATGGGTCAGCGACTTACATTCAGTAGCAAGCTTAACCGATAGGGGAGGCGCAGCGAAAGCGAGTCCTAATAGGGCGATTCAGTTGCTGGGTGTAGACCCGAAACCAAGTGATCTATTCATGGCCAGGATGAAGGTGCGGTAACACGTACTGGAGGTCCGAACCCACAAATGTTGAAAAATTTGGGGATGAGCTGTGGATAGGGGTGAAAGGCTAAACAAACTTGGAGATAGCTGGTTCTCTCCGAAAACTATTTAGGTAGTACCTCGTATATCATTCTCGGGGGTAGAGCACTGTTATAGCTAGGGGGGTCATAAGACCTTACCAAACTATTGCAAACTCCGAATACTGAGAAATGCAATTACGGGAGACAGTCCATGGGTGCTAACGTCCGTGGACAAGAGGGAAACAACCCAGACCGACAGCTAAGGTCCCAAATGACGTGCTAAGTGGAAAACGAAGTGGGAAGGCATAGACAGCTAGGAGGTTGGCTTAGAAGCAGCCATCCTTTAAAGAAAGCGTAATAGCTCACTAGTCGAGTCGTCCTGCGCGGAAGATGTAACGGGGCTAAGCACGTAACCGAAGCTTCGGGTGCATATTTATATGCACGGTAGGAGAGCGTTCTGTAAGCCTGCGAAGGTGTCTTGTGAAGGATGCTGGAGGTATCAGAAGTGCGAATGCTGACATGAGTAGCGATAAAGGGTGTGAAAAGCACCCTCGCCGAAAGCCCAAGGTTTCCTGCACAACGTTCATCGGTGCAGGGTGAGTCGGCCCCTAAGGCGAGGCAGAAATGCGTAGTCGATGGGAAACAGGTTAATATTCCTGTACCTCAATTTAATGCGATGTGGGGACGGAGAAGGTTAAGTCAGCCGGGTGTTGGATGTCCCGGTTCAAGCGTGTAGACAGATTCTTTAGGCAAATCCGGAGAGTCAATGTCAAGGCGTGATAACGAGTGAGCTTGCTCATGAAGTGACTGATACCATGCTTCCAAGAAAAGCCACTAAGCTTCAGTTAAGTTGAGACCGTACCGCAAACCGACACAGGTGGGCAGGATGAGAATTCTAAGGCGCTTGAGAGAACCCAGGAGAAGGAACTCGGCAAACTAGCACCGTAACTTCGGGAGAAGGTGCGCCCCGGTAGGTTGTAGCAATTTACTTGCGAAGGCCGATGGGGTTGCAGTGAAAAGGTGGCTGCGACTGTTTAATAAAAACACAGCACTGTGCAAACACGAAAGTGGACGTATACGGTGTGACGCCTGCCCGGTGCCGGAAGGTTAAATGATGGGGTGCAAGCTCTTGATTGAAGCCCCGGTAAACGGCGGCCGTAACTATAACGGTCCTAAGGTAGCGAAATTCCTTGTCGGGTAAGTTCCGACCCGCACGAATGGCGTAACGATGGCCACACTGTCTCCTCTTGGGACTCAGCGAAGTTGAAATGTTTGTGAAGATGCAATCTACCCGCGGCTAGACGGAAAGACCCCATGAACCTTTACTGTAGCTTTACATTGGACTTTGACAAGATCTGTGTAGGATAGGTGGGAGGCATTGAAGCGTGGTCGCTAGATCATGTGGAGCCAACCTTGAAATACCACCCTGATGTTGTTGAGGTTCTAACCTAGACCCCGAAACGGGGTTGGGGACCGTGTATGGTGGGCAGTTTGACTGGGGCGGTCTCCTCCCAAAGAGTAACGGAGGAGTGCGAAGGTAACCTAGGTACGGTCGGAAATCGTACTGATAGTGCAATGGCATAAGGTTGCTTGACTGCGAGACGGACAGGTCGAGCAGGTGCGAAAGCAGGTCATAGTGATCCGGTGGTTCTGTATGGAAGGGCCATCGCTCAACGGATAAAAGGTACTCTGGGGATAACAGGCTGATTCCTCCCAAGAGTTCATATCGACGGGGGAGTTTGGCACCTCGATGTCGGCTCATCACATCCTGGGGCTGTAGCCGGTCCCAAGGGTATGGCTGTTCGCCATTTAAAGTGGTACGTGAGCTGGGTTTAAAACGTCGTGAGACAGTTTGGTCCCTATCTGCCGTGGGCGTTGGAAGTTTGAGGGGGGCTGCTCCTAGTACGAGAGGACCGGAGTGGACAGATCTCTGGTGGACCGGTTGTCATGCCAATGGCATAGCCGGGTAGCTAAATCTGGAAGAGATAAGCGCTGAAAGCATCTAAGCGCGAAACTCGCCTCGAGATGATACTTCCCTGTGCTTTAAGCACACTAAAGAGTCGTTCAAGACCAGGACGTTGATAGGTCAGGTGTGGAAGCGTAGTAATACGTTAAGCTAACTGATACTAATTGCTCGTGAGGCTTGATCCTATAACCTTAAGACTTGTTCTTTTTAAGGTATATGATTTTTTTAAAGCTGACATTGTAATCAAGAAACACAATAACTTTACTTCTTCAAATTTTGTCCGAATTCGAGACATTGATCTTTGATCATTATCTCAACCAGTTTGCTTGGCGGACATAGAGAGTTGGAACCACTCCTTCCCATCCCGAACAGGACAGTGAAACGACTTATCGCCAATGATAGTATGCTTTTTGCATGCGAAAGTAGGTCACTGCCAAGCTTCTTATATTAAAAAACCCTAACCTCAGATTTGAGTTTAGGGTTTTTTATTGTCTGTAACTTTTACAATGAAATTATATTTTTTGTGACGTGTCTTTAAGAGTTGCAGTTCGATTAAAGATAGGATGATTTGTTTTTGAATCTTTTATATCTGCAACGAAATAACCGTGACGTTCAAATTGAAATTGTTCACCAGGCTTTATAGTCTCTAAACTTTTTTCTAATTCTGCTTCAATCGTCATACACGAATTTGGATTAAGCTGTTCTAAATAATTTGAGTCATGACTGCCAGGATGTTCTGTGCTGAAGAGTTTGTCATATAAGCGAATCGCACCTCGATAGCTGTGAGCTTTAGATACCCAATGAATGTTGCCTTTAACTTTTATACTGTCACTTCCAGGTGTGCCTGATTTTGTATCAGGTAAATATTCACATATTACTTTTATAACTTTACCGTTTGCATCTTTTTCAAAGGATGTGCATTTCACAACATAGCCGTATCTTAATCTCACCATATTGCTTGGATACAATCTAAAGAATTGTTTGGAAGGTTCCTCCATAAAATCTTCACGTTCAATCCAGAGAGACTTAGATAATTTAACGACACGTTTACCAAGCTCAGGTTTAAGTGGATGATTCGGTGCGAAACAATCTTCATCTGTATTATCTGGATAGTTTGTAATTTCAAGTTCTATGGGATCTAAAACTGCGATGCGTCTTTCACATGACAGATTTAAGACTTCTCGCATTGACTCTTCGAGTGTTGCATAATCAATCCAAGAATCCGCTTTAGATACACCAATGCGATCCGTAAAAAGTTTAAAGCCTTCAGGTGTGTAGCCTCGGCGACGCGCACCTTCTAGAGTTGGTAGCCTTGGATCATCCCATCCCGTGACATGTTTATTTTCAACCAACTCAATGAGTTTTCTTTTTGAGAGGACTGCGTAAGTTAAATTTAACCTTGCGAATTCATACTGGCGAGGTTGGGGTTTAGATAACAAACCATTATCTATAAGTCGATCTAAAATCCAATCATAAAAGGGACGTTGATCTTCAAACTCTAAAGTACAAATAGAGTGTGTAATTTTTTCTAGAGCATCTTCAATGGGGTGCGCAAAAGTATACATAGGATAAATACACCATGTATCTCCTGTATTGTGATGATGCGCGCGTTTAATTCGATAGATTGCAGGATCGCGCAAATTAATATTAGGCGATGTCATATCAATCTTAGCTCTTAATACCATAGATCCATCGGGATGTTTGCCATCACGCATTTCGCGAAACCATGCAAGATGTTCTTCTGTTGATTTATCCCGCCATGGAGAATTTTTACCGGGTTCAGTGAGAGATCCACGATTGATTCGAATTTCATCAGGTGTTTGTTTATCAACATAAGCGTGACCGGATTGAATAAGAGATTCAGCTGCGTGATACATAAAGCCGAAATAGTGACTCGCAAAATAAAGATGAGAAGTTTTATTTTGTTCCCATGAAAAACCTAGCCACGACACATTATTTTTAATGCTATCCACATATTCCTGATTTTCTTTTTCAGGATTGGTGTCATCAAAACGCAAATGACAAATGCCGTCGTAATCTTTAGCTAGTCCAAAGTTTAAAAAAATACTCTTAGCATGTCCTATATGAAGATAACCATTTGGCTCGGGAGGGAAGCGGGTACGAATTTTTGCCGTATCAATAGGTGCATTTATATGATGAGCAGCATCTCCTGGAGAGCCTGCCCAGGTTTTGCCGTCATAACTTTTATTAGTTAAGTCGCGTTCGATCACGCCACGAATAAAATTAGAAGGTACTTGAGATGTAGTTTTGTTGTCTGACATAATATAGGCAATATTCTACACTGAAATGATGGCTTAATTCTCCCCAATCCATTGATCTTAAAGCTAAAACATAGACTCATATGATAAGATCAAGTTTTTAATGTCATACGAGTTTTATGCAGCATAGCCTCGTTTTTAAAGTCTTAGATGTGCTCTCCGATGGTAAATTTCATTCGGGAGAATCTATTGCTAAAACTTTCGATATTTCTCGCGTCTCGATCTGGAATGCCATTAAAAAAGCAGAAGAGTTTGGTGTGGAGATTTACTCTGTCCGTGGTCGGGGTTATAAACTAATTCAACCCATTACGCTTTTAAAAAAATCTTCTATCCAAAACGTCATGGGCGAAATCCATCACTGGTTTAACATGGAAATTTTTGATGTGATGGAGTCCACCAATAGTTACCTCATGGAAAAGGCCTCTTTAGACCATCCTCATGCCTCTGTAGCAGTAACGCATATTCAAACGAAAGGTCGCGGCCGTCGCGGTAGAAGTTGGCAATCTGCTTTAGGTGAAAGTTTAACTTTTTCACTTCTATGGCGATTTAATGGTGGAGCTGCAACTCTTTCAGGATTAAGTTTAGCGGTTGGCATTGCTCTCATACGAAGCTTGCATCGATTCGGTGTGATGGGGGCACAGCTTAAATGGCCTAACGATGTGTTAATTCAAGATGGGCCTCAATATAAAAAATTAGCGGGTATTCTCATTGAACTGCAAGGTGATATGGAAGGTCAGAGTAGCGCTGTCATTGGTATTGGCATTAATTTAAAACTTTCTAAAAAAAGTATGAGCCATATTGATCAGCCAGCGATCGATCTTGTAAGCGTGGGGTTAGAAGTGATCGATCCTAATGAGTTGCTTGGACAAATCTTAAAAGATTTGGCAGATGTATTGGGTCAATTTAATACATCGAAATTTAGCTCATTAAAAGAAGAGTGGATGTCCTATCATGTCTATCAACATCAGACAGTGACATTATCTTTAGGTGACGGAAGAGGAGTGACAGGTCTCGCGCAAGGCGTCACCGATGATGGAGCGCTGATCATTGAAACGCCATCAGCTGGCATCGAAACATTCTCATCAGGCGAAATTACATTAAGAAAAGTATAAATATGTTTCTACTTATAGATATAGGCAATACCAAAACAAAATGGATGCTCCGTGATAAGGATCGCATTTATAAACATGATTCTTTTTTAACAGAAGATATCGATCAAGATCATTTTGAATTCGATGTTGCAATTAAAAAAATACTTATTTCAAATGTGGCAGGCTTTGAAAAAGAGGCTATTTTAAAAATCAAACTTAAAAAATTTTCATGTCCTGTTGAATTTATTAAGGCTCATAAAAAATTAAACCATCTTATAAATAATTACCAAGATGCAACAAAGCTTGGGACAGACAGATGGCTGTCGGCATTGAGTGTATCTCATGAAATTAAAAAGACTGCAGTCATTGTCTCAGTTGGGACTGCTGTGACGATAGATTATGTGAGCTTTGACGAAAAAAAATCTCAACATACATTCGAAGGTGGCGTGATTCTGCCAGGACTTCATCTTACAAAAAATGCTTTAGCAAATAATACTGCTGACTTAAAAAATTCTGAGGGTGTGGTCCAAATGCCACCCATTAATACAGCCAATGCGATTGAGTCAGGATTTGTATTGAGTGTGCTAGGTAATATCAAATCTTTATTTGATCTAGCATCTTCAGAATCTCAAGATGTCGCGATTATTTTAAGCGGTGGTGATGCTGAGTTGATAGATCAGCATATGGATAAAAGTTTAAAAAAATACATCTCAATCAAAAAAGATTTAGTGCTTGAAGGTCTTTTTGTTTTCGCGAATATTTAAAAAACGTTTTAACGTTTTTTAATGTAAAGGTCTGTGATCGTTCCTTCTTTAACTTCCGCTGCAAAACAAACTGTTTCAGATAGTGTAGGGTGTGGATGAATACTTAAGCCAAGATCATGTGCATCAGCACCCATCTCAATCGCCAATACTGTTTCAGCAATGAGCTCTCCTGCGTTAACGCCTGTGATACCCGCACCAATAAGTCGATGTGTTTCTTTATCAAAAATAAGTTTAGTCGTACCTTCTGATCGATTGTTAGCTAACGCTCGACCACTCGCTGCCCATGGGAAGCTTGCTTTTTCTATTTCAATATTATGTAATTTAGCTTCTGTTTCAGTCATACCTGCCCAAGCAACTTCAGGATCGGTATAGGCAACAGATGGAATCGCGATCGCTTGGAACTCAACTTTATGTCCTGCAATGACTTCCGCTGCGACCTTACCCTCATGGGTTGCCTTATGTGCCAGCATGGGTTGGCCTACAATATCTCCAATGGCAAAGATATGTGACACGTTTGTGCGCATTTGTTTATCTACCGGAATAAATCCTTGATCCGTGACGTTGACTCCAGCTAACTCAGCTTTAATCACTTTGCCATTAGGACGACGACCAATGGCAATTAAAACGCGATCATAAATTTGCGATTCTGATTTACCTTCAAATTCAAAGGCCACATGAATACCGTCTGCTTTAGGTTCAATGGTATTAACTTTAGTATTGAGCATAATTTTTTCAAAACGCTGTTCCATACGTTTTTGTAATGGACGTACTAAATCTCGATCACATCCTTGAATGAGTCCATCTGATAATTCAACAATGCTCACACGGCTGCCTAATGCATCGTATACAGTGCCCATCTCAAGTCCGATAATGCCACCACCTACTATGAGTAGACGCTTAGGGATGTCTTTCAGTTCTAGTGCACCTGTGGAATCCATAATACGTGGATCATCTTTGACACCAGGAAATTTTGTCGCTTGCGATCCTGCAGCCACAATACAATGTTCGAAACCTATCGTTTCAGAACTCCCATCTGCTTTTGTCACTTTAATTTGATGGGGGGAAGTAAATTCACCGACACCTTGTATCACAGTGACTTGTCTTTGTTTCGCCATGGCACTTAAGCCTTGCGTTAATTTACCGACCACATCGTTTGCTTTCCAATGACGAATTTTTTCTAAATCAATTTTAGGATCACCAAAAGTCACACCATGCTCTGCTG
>Ga0208224_1000257_pt1 | contig 9822 bp, 6 predicted proteins | sample LakMenEpi26Oct09_FD_150735 | JGI IMG/M metagenome (GOLD analysis project Ga0208224, IMG submission 150735) | Freshwater microbial communities from Lake Mendota, WI - 26OCT2009 deep hole epilimnion (SPAdes) | ecosystem: Environmental > Aquatic > Freshwater > Lake > Epilimnion/Euphotic zone ... | reverse complement strand
GAGATTAACATTGTTTTTTTTAATTCAAGAGAAAATTACGTTAAAGAAATATTACCTCTTAACAGTGAGGTCATTATTAGTGGAAAGGTGAATATTTATAAAAATAAGTATCAAATAACTAATCCTGACTACGTTACTTCAGTTAATAACGAAGAAAAGGTTAGCAAAATAATGCCAACTTATAGTTCATTAAAAGGCATTTCTAACAAAACTATAAATAAAATTTATGAAAATATTACCAAAGAGATTCCTGATGTTCCAGAGTGGCACAGAGATTCTGTTATAAAAAATAATAAATGGCCTAATTTTAAAGATTCATTAACTCAACTTCACAATCCAAAGAAAAAAGAAGATTTAGACAAGAATTCTTTAGCATATGAAAGGATATCTTTTGATGAGATATTTTCTAATTTATTAATTTTTTCTCAAATTAAAAAAAAAAACTTAACTATTTATAAAAAACCTAAAGTTTTCTCTTCAGAATATAAATTAAAAATAATAAAAAATTTATCTTTTACTTTAACAAAAGATCAACAAGATATTATTAAAGAAATTGAAGATAATCTGAAAAAAGACAAAAAAATGTTAAGACTGCTTCAGGGTGATGTAGGTTCTGGGAAAACTATTATTTCAATTATTTCAGGATTAAATGTTATAGCCTCGGGTTTTCAAGTAGCTTTGATGTGCCCAACTGAGATATTAGCTACCCAACATTTAAATTTAATCAAATCAATTACTCAAGGTCTTGATATAAAAGTTGAAATTTTAAGCAGCGGAGTAAATAAAAAAAGGCAAATTGAAATCAAAAAAGAGCTTATTGATGGAAAAATAAATTTTTTAATAGGGACTCATTCTTTATTTCAAGAAAGCGTTTCATTTAATAATTTAGGATTAATAATCATAGATGAACAGCATAAATTTGGTGTCAAACAAAGAATAAATCTTTCAGAAAAAGGAGGCATGAACTGTGATGTTCTTTTAATGAGCGCAACTCCAATACCCAGAACTTTAATTTTATCAACTTATGGTGATATGGATATTTCTACTCTTAGAGAAAAACCATTTAAAAAAACTAAGATTATAACAAATATAATTCCTGAAAATAAAATACCTGATTTAATTAATTTAATAAAAAATAAAATAACAAGTAAGCAACAAGTTTATTGGATTTGCCCTTTAATTGAAGAGAGTAAAAAAGTTAAATTAACCCCAGTCTTAGAAAGATTTGAATATCTAAAAAATTATTTTCCTGAAGATGTTGCCATAATGCATGGCAATTTAAAGAATGAAGAAAAAATGAAAGTAATGAAAGATTTTTTAGATAAAAAATTTTCAATATTAATATCAACAACTGTAATCGAAGTTGGCGTCGATAATCAAAATGCAAATACAATTATAATTGAAAATTCTGAACGATTTGGACTTGCTCAATTGCATCAATTAAGAGGAAGGGTTGGAAGAGGTATCGAAGATGGTGAATGTATTCTAATATATTCAAAATCAATAAGCGAAAATGGTAAAAAAAGACTTAAAATTCTTAAAGAATCTAATGATGGATTTTATATATCCGAACAGGACCTAAAATTAAGAGGATTTGGAGATATCATTGGTTACAAACAAAGTGGTGAAAAGGATTTTATTGTAGCGGATCCAATGTATCACTCTCATCTTTTTGAATTAGCTAAACTAGAAACTGATTTTTATATTGAGGGTAATTTACCAATCGATAAATTTAATACTCTTCTCAAATTTTTTAAAAAAGATAAAATATTAAATATAATAGATAGTGGTTAATTTTTTTTATAACCAATTGCAATTTCAAACTCGCCTAATCTTTTATGTATAGATCTTAATTCAGTAATTGTTGTCCATTGATGAATAAATAAAGAAAAGCTATTATGAACTCTTTGAAATGCATTTGACACTTGAACTATAACTCCAAGTGTAATTGCACCTGTAAATAAACTTGGCGCCATTACTAAGTATGGAACAATAACCATAAATTGATCATACAAATTAACCCATACATCAAAATAACCGTAATTATAAAAAAGTCTGTGGTAGTTAAACTTAATTCCTGAAAATAATTCAAATACGGTGTCGGGTTTTGCATATTTTAATCTGTCATCTTCACCATATACTAATTCTTTTCGGAATGACGCTTCTACTCTTTGATTATTATATTCAAGACCTGGTAATTTAATTCCAACGAACCAACTTATTATTAATCCTCCCAAACTAACAAATAGAGAAACCCAAACTAAAGATCCTGGAAATTGTTTTAAAAAATCAATTTGAATTCCAGAAGAAAGCCCCCAAAGTATAGGTATAAAAGCAATTAAAGTCATAATACCTCTGATTACTTGAAGACCTAAACTTTCTACAATTTTTGCAAATCTACTCGTATCTTCTTGAATTCTTTGTGATGCACCTTCTACATTTTCGAGGCTGTTTTTCCATAATGGGATGTAATCAAAAGTTATAGCCTCGCGCCAACGTAGAGAATAAACTCTTGTAAAAAAACCTGTAAAAGTTGCTAGCAGCACATATGGAAATGCTAAATAACAAAAAACATAAATTTTGTTCCAAAATTCTGAAATATTACTTTTTGTAGCATTTTGTAATAAATCATAAAAACCTTTGTACCATTCATTTATTTGAACAGTTATTGACACTTGGATTAATAATGAAAAAATTAATAACAGTCCTCCACCCCAAGACCATAACATCCATTTTTTATTAAAAAAAAAACTTTTAAACATTATTTAAAAAATTATCAGCATAAGCTTTGATGATAAGCTTATTTTTTTTATGAGTTGTCAGATCAAATTGAATATTGTTTTCCTTAGCGTAAGCAATGGCTTGTTCTTGAGTTTCAAATTTTAACTTTATTTGCTCTCCAGTGTTTGATGATGATGTCCATCCCATTACAAAATCTTTGTTAGAATTAGATTTTGTAAATTCTAAAATCCAAAATTTAGTTCTAGCCCTACCCGATTGCATCGCTGTTTTTACAGGTTGATAAATCTTGGCTCTTTGAATCATTAATTATTTTCCTCTGAAGAGTCTTCTACTCTGGCAGCAGAAACAACTTTTTCATCGTCAGAAAGATTAAAAATTCTAACACCCTGTGTATTTCTACCCGTTATTCTAATATCTTTAACGTTACATCTAATCATCTGTCCTTTATCAGTAATCAACATAATTTGATCTTCATGATTAATCGTGAATGTTGAAGCAACTCCACCATTTCTTTCTGAGCTTATAATATTTATAATTCCCTGCCCTCCTCTACCACTTACTCTGTATTCATAAGCAGATGAACGTTTTCCATAACCATTTTCTGTTACAGTTAAAATATATTGTTCTTTATTTTTAAATTCTTCAATTTGTTTTTTAGATAATGTTACTATTTTAGTTGTTTCATTTTCATCATCTGGAGTTTCCTCTACATCTTTTTCTAATCTAGATGCTTTTATATATGATTTTGCTTCGTCAGATGTTATTTTTACGCTCTTTAAAATTGATAATGAAATAATTTTATCATCTTTTTTTAATGACATTCCTTTTATTCCTTTAGAAGATCTTCCTTTAAACAATCTTAATTTTTTTGATTGAACTCTTAAAGATTTCCCTTTTTCTGAACTTAATAAAAAGTCGTCATCATCATCTAAAATTTTAATTCCAACAATTGAATCGCTATCTTCTAATTTCATTGCGATTTTCCCGCTTTGCTGAATGCTTTCAAAATCTAAAAGACTATTTTTTCTAACTTTTCCATTGGCGGTAGCAAATATGATTTTCATTTTTGCCCATAAAGACTCATCGCTTGGTAAAGGCATAATTGATGTAATTACGTGACCTTCTTTTAAAGGAAGAATACTATGAAGAGCTTTACCTTTTGACTGGTTAGAACCCTCAGGAATTTTCCACGCTTTTAATTTATAAACGATACCTTTTGATGAAAAGAAAAGAATAGGTGTATGAGTATTTGCAGTAAATATTTGACTTACAAAATCTTCATCTCTTGTCGTTATTCCTGTTTTTCCTTTGCCGCCTCTTTTTTGAACTCTAATTGAACTTAAAGGACTTCTTTTGATATATCCTTTATTGGTAATTGTAATAATCACATCTTCTTTCTGAACCACATCTTCAATATCGAAAATTCCAACCTGATTTATAATTTTAGTTTTTCTAGGCGTTGAAAATTTTGTCTTTATATCTTTAAGCTCATCCTTGATCTGGGTTAACAAAGCATTTCTATCATTAAGAATTTTTTTGTATTGAACTATAAGCTTATAAAGTTCGGTAATTTCTTGATTGATCTCCTCATGTCCTATTGCTGTAAGTTTTTGAAGTCTTAGTTCTAAAATTGCTCTAACTTGATGGTCTGATAGACGGTACTCATCCTTATTAGATAAATCACTAACGTCTAAAACGTCTTTATTAATTTTTGATTTTTTAAAACTCCATGATTTGTTTTGAAGTGTAGTTTTTGCATCATTTGGATTTTTAGATTTACGAATAATAGCTATAATTTCATCAATATTTTCTATGGCAATAAACAATCCAATTAGAATATGAACTCGATCTTTCGCTTTCTTTAAATCAAATAAAGTCCTTTTAATTAAAACTTTTTCTCTAAACTCAACAAAAATTTTTATAAATTGTTTTAAATTTAATAGTTCTGGTTTGCCGTTAAGAATTGCAAGTGTGTTAAATCCAAATGATGATTCAATAGGTGAGTATTTATAAAGTTGATTGATAATTACTTCGCTCGATACTCCTCTTTTTAAATCAATAACTATTCTTACACCTTCTTTATTAGACTCATCTCTAATATCCGATATACCTTCAATTTTTTTTTCTCTCACTAAAAGAGCAATTTTTTCAATTAATAATGATTTGTTTGTTTGAAATGGCACTGATTTAATTACGACTAGAGTTTTGTCTTTTTTTTCTTCTTCGGTTTCAATCTCTCCACGTATTTTTATCGAACCTCTTCCTGTTTTATATCCGGTTTTTATTGCATCTTTTCCTATTATTAAGCCACCTGTTGGAAAATCAGGTCCTGGAATAAGTTTAATTAATTCATCAATAGAAATTTCATTGTTATCAATATAAGCAAGTGTTCCATCAATAATTTCACCAAGATTGTGAGGTGGAATATTTGTTGCCATTCCAACGGCTATACCACCCGCTCCATTTACTAATAAATTTGGAAATTGAGCTGGCAGTACAGTTGGTTCTAATTCAGTATCGTCATAATTATTTTGATAATCGATTGTATTTTTTTCAATATCAGCAACTAAATATTCTGAAATTTTTGCTAATCTTGTCTCTGTATAACGCATTGCAGCCGCCCTATCACCGTCCATAGAACCAAAATTTCCTTGTCCGTCTAACAACTTTACACTCATTGAAAAATCTTGAGCTAATCTCACTAAAGCATCATAAACAGCCTGATCGCCGTGTGGGTGATACTTACCAATTACATCCCCGACTACTCTTGCTGACTTTCTAAATTGTTTTGACCAGTCATATCCACCTTTATACATTGCATAGATAATTCTTCTATGAACAGGCTTTAATCCATCTCTTGCATCAGGCAAAGCTCTACTTATGATAACGCTCATCGCGTACGACAAGTATGAGGTTTTCATCTCATCAACAATTTGTACTGAATTATACTTTTTGCTTATTGATTTTTCTTTATTTAAATCTTCACTCATGAAGTAAATTTAAAAAGGAACTTTATCGTCTGGATCTTGAGAAATGTCAGGCATATCATCAGATGGTAACTGGCTACTCTCTAATTTTTTGCTATCACCAGATGAAGAATTCTTTCCATCCAACATTGTAAGAGATGAATTGTAACCTTGCAGAACTATTTGAGTGCTGTATTTTTCCTGTCCATTGCTATCAGTATACTTATTAGTATTTAATTGACCTTCTATATAAACTTGCGCCCCTTTTTTTAAGTATTTCTGAACAACACTTACTAAACCTTCATTAAAAATAACAACTCTATGCCACTCTGTTTTTTCTTTTCTTTCCCCAGTGTTTTTGTCTTTCCAAGACTCAGAAGTTGCAACGCTAAGTCTTGCAACACTTTTTCCATTTTGCATTTGTTTGATTTCAGGATCGTTCCCAAGTCTGCCGATTAATAAAACTTTATTTAAGCTGCCTGCCATAATATAGATCTTTTTTTGAAGTAAAAATTACGTATTTATTATATCAGACTAATCAAATTAAAAGAATAAAATTTACCGAAAAGATGAGTAATACAGTCACAAAAATCGTTATCAAAGGTGCTAGGGAGCACAATTTAAAAAATATTTCAGTAGAGATTCCAAGAGATAAATTAATAACAATCACAGGTTTATCTGGATCTGGAAAATCATCTCTAGCATTTGACACAATCTATGCTGAGGGTCAGAGAAGATATGTTGAAAGTTTATCCGCATATGCTCGACAATTTTTAGATCGAATGAGAAAGCCGGATGTTGACTTAATCGAAGGTCTATCACCAGCAATATCTATTGAACAAAAAACTACTTCAAAAAACCCAAGATCAATTGTTGCAACGGTAACTGAAATTTATGACTATATGCGTGTTTTGTACGCAAGAGTTGGAGTTCCTTATTCACCATTCACAGGAAAGCCTATCAAATCACAAACAGTCTCAGAAATGGTAGATCGCATATTAGATCTGCCTAAACAATCTAAGATTCAAATTTACGCTCCTGTAGTTAGAGGGAGAAAAGGAGAATACAAAAAAGAATTACTTGGATACAAAAAAAGAGGTTTTCAAAAAGCAAGAATTGATGGCAAAATTTATGAAATTGATCAGTCGCCTACTCTTAATAAAAACATAAAACACGACATAGATATATATGTCGATGGTTTTATTAATGACAAAAAAGAACAACAAAGAATTGCTGAAAGTATTGAAACAACTTTATCTTTATCTGACGGTCTTGTTTATGTGGACTTTACAAATGAAAATCTTCCTAAAGAATTTAAGAAAAATGAAAAAATTGTATTCTCTTCAAAATTTGCATGTCCAGAAAGTGGCTTTACAATAGAGGAAATAGAACCAAGGCTTTTTTCTTTCAATAGTCCTTACGGAGCTTGTCCAGAGTGCGAAGGTATCGGTGTTGATCTTTATATAGATCCAAAATTAGTAATTCCTAATGATAAGAAAACTTTAATAGATGGAGCTATTATTCCTTGGGCGTCAAGTTCAACTTTGTATTACGCTCAAACTTTATCTTCTTTAGCAAAGCATTATAATTTTTCATTAGAAACGCCTTGGAGAGATTTACCAAAAAAAATTCAAGATGTTATTTTGTACGGATCTGGTGAAGAGGAAATTAAATTTTCTTATGATGATGGATATGAAAAATATTCAAACAAAAAATCATTTGAAGGTGTTGTTAATAATTTAGAAAGAAAATATTTAGAAACTGATAGCGACTGGAAAAGAGAAGAAATTTCACAATTTCAAAACGAAACAGAGTGTGAGAGATGCAAGGGAATGAGACTTAAAGAAGAGGCTCTTTCAGTAAAAATAAAAGACTTAAATATTAGTGAAGTTTCAAGAATGTCTATTCAAAGTGCATATGAATGGTTTTCTAATCTTCATAATCATTTAACAGATAAAGAAAATAAAATTTCAGTACATATTTTAAAAGAAATTAATGAAAGATTAAGTTTTTTAATAAATGTGGGTCTTGATTATTTGAATTTATCAAGATCGTCTGGAACATTGTCAGGTGGAGAATCTCAAAGAATAAGATTAGCTTCGCAAATAGGTTCGGGTTTAACAGGCGTTCTTTATGTTTTAGATGAACCATCAATAGGATTGCATCAAAAAGATAACATTAAACTATTAAATGCTCTTAAAAGATTAAGAGACTTAGGAAACACAGTGATAGTAGTAGAACATGATGAAGAAGCCATGCTCAGCTCTGATTATATCATTGATCTTGGACCAGGAGCCGGAACTGAAGGCGGAAAAATAATCGCAGCGGGTACCCCTTCTGAAATCATGCAAAATGAAAATAGTATAACTGGACAATATTTATCAGGGAAAAAATTTATTTCTATTCCACAAATAAGAAGAAAAGCAAAAGACGGGAGATATTTAACTTTAAGTGGAGCCACTGGGAATAATTTACAAAATGTTACAGCAAAAATTCCCCTTGGAACTTTTATAGCAGTTACAGGTGTTTCTGGAAGCGGCAAATCAACATTTGTTCTTCATACTCTTTATAGAGCATTAAATTTAATGATTAATAAAACTATAACAAAAAATATGCCTAAACCTTTTAAAGGCATTCAGGGTTATGAATATTTAGATAAAATAATTGATATTGATCAATCTCCTATCGGTAGAACACCAAGATCTAATCCAGCAACATACTCTGGCGCATTCACTGTTATAAGAGAATGGTTTGTTAATTTGCCAGATTCAAAGGCACGAGGTTACAAGCCTGGAAGATTTTCTTTTAACGTCAAAGGAGGTAGATGCGAGGCCTGTGAAGGCGATGGAGTAATTACCTATGAAATGCATTTTTTACCTGATGTTTATGTTCAATGTGATGTGTGTAAAGGCAATAGATATAATAGGGAAACTTTAGAAATAAGATTTAAAGATAAAAATATTGCTGATGTTTTAAATATGACCGTTGATGAAGGTGTAGATTTTTTTGAAAATATATCATCAATAAGAGACAAACTTTTAACACTTCAAAAGGTTGGGCTTGGCTATATAAAAATTGGCCAACAAGCCACAACTCTCTCTGGCGGAGAAGCTCAAAGAATTAAACTCGCAAAAGAATTATCAAAAAGAGCAACTGGAAGAACAATTTACATACTTGATGAACCAACAACAGGTCTCCATGTTCATGATGTTAAAAAATTATTAGAAGTTCTTCATACTTTTGTAAACAAAGGGAACACGGTAATTGTTATTGAGCATAATTTAGATGTAATAAAAACAGCCGATTGGATTATTGATATGGGACCTGAAGGAGGAGTAAAAGGTGGAAAAATTATTGCAGAAGGCACGCCAGAAGACGTTTCCCTTGTAAAGGGTAGTTATACAGGTGAATTTTTAAAGAAAATTTTATCTAAAAATACTTCAAAAAAGAGTGCGTAAAAAAATATTATTTATGCTATTATTTATTAATGGGAATCAGTAATATTCTTCAATCTTTACCAAAAACAATACTAAGTTCTGTTGTAGCTACTTTATTTTTTTTTGGAGTTTTATTTTATATTAACGATGGATGGGCTAACGATAGATATTTTTGGAGCGCCATATTTAGATACTTGCACGTTTTATCCGGAATTATGTGGATAGGACTATTATGGTATTTTAATTTTGTACAAATACCTAGCATGCCAAAAATTCCTGACGAACAAAAACCTGCAATTGGAAAAGTAATAGCTCCAGCAGCTTTATTTTGGTTTCGTTGGGCCGCCCTTTCCACAATTGTAACAGGTTTAATAACAGCCTATTTAAACGGTTATGTTCATGAAGCTTTAGCTTTTAAAGGAAGTCCTAAAAGCATAACAATAGGAATTGGTATGTGGCTTGGAATAATTATGGCTATTAACGTTTGGTTTATAATATGGCCAAATCAAAAAAGAGCTTTAGGAATTGTTGATTGTGATCCTGAAACAAAAGCTAAGTCGGCAAGAATTGCAATGCTAACATCTAGAACAAATACTTTTTTGTCTATTCCGATGCTTTTAACAATGGTTATAGCGCAAAATCTTTATTAAGGCGTATTATCAACTTTTACAGACCAA
>Ga0208224_1000256_pt1 | contig 9836 bp, 10 predicted proteins | sample LakMenEpi26Oct09_FD_150735 | JGI IMG/M metagenome (GOLD analysis project Ga0208224, IMG submission 150735) | Freshwater microbial communities from Lake Mendota, WI - 26OCT2009 deep hole epilimnion (SPAdes) | ecosystem: Environmental > Aquatic > Freshwater > Lake > Epilimnion/Euphotic zone ... | reverse complement strand
TAGAGCTTTTCGCTTTTTTTTCTTTTACTTTCTCAGGTTTAGCTACAACAGCAACTGTATCTTTAGGAGCCTTTTCTTTTTTGACAGTGGTGCTGCCACCAGCAGTACTTTGAGAAAAAATTGACATTCCTGAGAAAATCAATATAATGAATAATGCTTTGTGAAGCATAGCTGAAAATTTCATAGTGATATTATTGGTTCGTTTTATAATAAAAAGTGTGCAAAGCTATGATTTTCTTTCCACTATTTATCAAAATACTGATGTTAATATCAATGCCTACAACCTATTCTAGCAAAGAGTAGATTTGCAACAAACAAAATTAAAATGAAATCATATCTTTTTCTATTATTGATGTCTATCTCAATGATATCATGTGTTACAAGTAAAAAATTTAATGAGCAAAAGGCACTTGCAGACAAATACTTATTGCAAAGCAACGATTGTAGCGAAAAACTATCTAAAAATATGGCAGACATTGCCGATCTTCAAGCAAAGAAGGATGCGCTACAAAATGAATACGATAATCTTAAAAATGATCATGTCAAATTAGAGGCCAAAGGCAAAGGAATGCAAAGACAAATTGATGAACTTAACAATCAAATTGATATACTTACTACACAAAATAAAACGCTATTAAGCAACTCTACTAAAGATCGCGAGGAACTAAATAATTCATTGATTCAAAAACAAGCTGAACTCTTCAAAAAAGAAAACGAAATTAATCGATTGGGAAAGGATTTAATGGAAAGAGAAAATAGGGTCAAGGAACTTGAATCAATTTTGAACAAACAAGACTCCGCTACTACCTATTTAAAAAACAAATTGCTAGACGCACTGACTGGCTTCAACAGTAATGAGTTGTCAATTGTCCAAAAAAACGGCAAAATATATGTGTCCATGTCAGATAAGTTACTTTTCAAAAGTGGTTCATTTGCCTTAGGCGAAAAGGGAATTGATGCTTTAGGCAAGGTGGCTTCTGTTCTAAAAAAACAATCCAGTTTTGACATTGTGGTAGAAGGACATACCGACAACGTGCCCTATATAAATGCAGCTGGAACAATCAAAGACAATTGGGATCTAAGTGTGATGCGCGCGACAACTGTAGTGAAAGTGTTGGTAGACGACAACAAACTAGATCCAAAGAAGGTCATTGCCTCAGGACATGGGCCTTTTAACCCAGTTGCAAAAAATGATTCTGATGAGGGAAAAAGCAAAAATAGAAGAACCGAAATTATCTTATCTCCCGATTTACAAGACATTTATAATATTTTAAAAACAAAATAACACTACATTTATCATCTTTGCATTCCTTCAATAAATTTCCTGCTTGATGGAGATGCATTCATGTAAAAATATCAATTGACAGTTAAAGATGATTAAGACAATACTGGGGAGTTTTCAAAAAAAAGACAAAGAAACAGAGATGGGTTTTTTTGATCATCTAGAAACCCTAAGATGGCATATCATTCGTTCATTTATTGCCATATTGTTGGGAAGTACAGTCATCTTTATTTTTTATGACTGGTTTTTTGAAAATATCGTTTTTGCCCCAGGTAAACCCACCTTCATAACCTATACGTTTTTTTGCAAGGTCGGGGCAATGTTGCACACTGATCAGCTCTGTTTTCAATTTAAGGAACTAACCCTACTAAACACTGAACTATCTGGACAGCTAATGACGCAATTTACAACCGCATTTACAGGTGGTATTGTGGTCGCCTTCCCTTATATCTGTTTTGAAATTTGGAGTTTTATTAAACCTGCCCTTCAAGAAAAAGAGCTGAGTAAAACAAGACCAATAATTCTTTACACCTCCCTTTTGTTTTTAACAGGTCTCTTATTCGGGTATTACATAATGACCCCTTTCTGGCTCGCCTTTTCTCAATCCTTCACCATTTCGAAGTCTATTACTAATATGTTTTCCTTAGACAATTATATTAGTGGTGTATCTACTTTAATATTTAGTTGCGGACTTATTTTCGAATTACCAGTACTCATTTATTTTTTGTCAAAACTAGGTTTGATGACTCCAAAATACATGAGAGAATATCGTCGGCATGCCTATGTAAGCATTGTTATTCTTGGGGCCATGATTACGCCACAAACGGATATCTTTAGCCTAACGATGATTTGCCTTCCCCTTGTTGTGCTATACGAAGCCAGTATTTCTGTTTCTGCCCGGGTAGAAAAAAAGAAACGCCAGCTCGAATTTCAATTTCCCGACGACGAAGCATAAAGTTGGCTAAGGGAACAGTTATAGTAGTTGTCCTTTACTAACAATCTATATAATGGCGTACCCCCATGTCAAAAAGCACATGGGGTCGTGCTCTCTGCCTTACATGGTACGGCTGCCGATCACTTACGCAGTATCTTACTATGCAATGAGTTTTTTCGTTTCTTTAATATATCTCCTACCATTCAATCGGCGGTACAAAAATATTTTTCTAATTTATATGAAGTAAAAAAATAGTATTATTACAATATAAAATAAACAAAATGAAAATTGCAATTGGATCAGATCATGCTGGTTTTGAATATAAATCAGAGATAATGAATTTTTTGGTTGAAAACAATCAAACGGTAACCGACTTTGGAACCAACTCCATGGACTCTTGCGACTATCCTGATTATGCACACCCCACTGCCATCGCTGTGGAGAATAAAGATTGTGACTTAGGAATATTGATTTGTGGAAGTGCAAATGGGGTTGCCATGACAGCTAACAAACATCAGGAGATTAGAGCAGCCATTGCCTGGAATCGAGAATTGGCCGAGCTTGCACGTCATCATAATGATGCTAACATCATCTGCATCCCTGCTCGTTATGTTTCGATAGAAGTGGCAAAAGAAATTGTTTTTGCTTTTTTAAATACTGACTTTGATGGTGGAAGACACATCAAAAGAGTAGATAAAATAAGACTTTCAGAAGTATAAATAAATTTCTAAAGACTGTAAAAAAATTCAATGATGAAGCGAAATATAGATAGCTTTCAGCACAGCCATAAAATGACCTACACTGCCCCCTAACACAAACAGATGCCATATCGCATGATGGTACACAAATCCCTTCCAAACATAAAATACAATACCAATAGTATAAAAAGCACCGCCCACAAAAAGCCATATTAAAACTGGTGAAGGAACGCTAGATAGAAGTTCTTTGCCAAAAAAAATGATGGTCCATCCCATTGCTAAATAGATAGCAGTAGAAATCATATCCCATTTGCCTGTAAAGAATATTTTAAATACCGTTCCCAACAATACTAATAGCCATAAAAAAAATAAAACATAGTGGCCTTTGGTATGATTGAAATACAATAAAATAAACGGCGTATAACTTCCCGCAATCAAAAAATAAATCGACACATGGTCAAAGGTGCGTAAGACTCTTTTGGTAAGCGGGTGACCAAAACTATGATAGAGCGTAGAGCTCAGATAGACCATCATCAAGCAGAAACTATAAACGGCAACAGATGAAATGGTAACAATTTGATTCGTTAGAACTGACATCGATAGGATAATCGGAACCCCAACCAAAAACAACAATAGTCCTAAACCATGTGTTGCGCTGTTGGCAATTTCCTTTTTAACCTCAATGGAGTTCATATCATTTTAAAATAACTAGGTATTTAACATCACAGGCATAACCAACATGAGTAAATCATCGTTGTCATCGCCTGTAGCAGGAACAATAATACCTGCTTTTGTCGGACTAGAAAGTTGAAGCACAATTTCATCGGTATTTAGGACATTCAACATTTCTACTAAAAATTTTGCATTAAATCCAATCTCCATGTTTTCGCCATCATAACTACATGGGATCGTTTCCTTCGCTTCATTACTAAAGTCTAAATCTTGTGCAGAAACAGTCACTTCACTTCCCTTGATACTAAGAACAACCTGATGTGTTGTTTTGTTAGAGAAGATGGAAATACGACGCAAAGAATTTTGGAAATCATATCTACCTATCGTAAGTTTATTTTGATTGTCTAAAGGTATCACAGCGTTATAATCAGGGTACTTAGCATCGATTAAACGACAAATCAAGTTCACATTATTAAACTCAAAAAAAGCATTAGATTGATTATATCTAACAATGGCTTTAGAGTCGTCATTAGGTAGTGCATTTTTTAACAAATTCAATGCTTTTTTAGGTACAATAAAACTTGTATTTGTGTCGCTCTTAGCATCTTTTCTCTTGTATCGTACAAGTTTATGAGCATCTGTAGACACAAAAGTTAATCCTTCTTCAGATAAGTTAAAATAAACCCCAGTCATGGCAGGTCTTAAATCATCGTTACTCACAGCAAACAATGTTTTACTGATGCCGAATGTGAGCACAGAAGTTGCTAACTCTAAGGTGCTAACACCTTCCGGTGACGGAATTTTAGGGTAATCTGACGCATTTTCGCCAGTTAATTTATACTTTCCGTTGTCAGAAGTCAACTCAACACCAAAGGTCTTTTCATCAATGTTGAATGTTAGTGGTTGCTCTGCTAATGTCTTTAAGGTTTCTATTAATATTTTAGCAGGAATAGCGATTCGGCCATTCGTTTTTGCCTCAACATCCAATGTTGTACTCATTGAGTTTTCAAGGTCTGTAGCAAAAATGGTGAGTTTTCCGTCCTGAATATCGAATAGAAAATCTTCCAAAATGGGTAAAACGGTATTTGAACTAATAACGCCACCGACGATTTGTAGTTGCTTTAATAACTGAGATGTAGATACTATAAACTTCATGAGTAATAATTTGCTTGATTTCTTTTGATTAATCTGTTGGCAAATATACTAATTCGCATGAAAGATTGCCCTTAAATTTGCATTGTCTAAGCACCTAAGAATCAACAAAATTTATAGTGCTGTTTTTCAACTACTTATAAATCTTGTTGCCATTATTATTAGTTTTTGCCAATTTTTTTAGCAAAACGCAGATAGGTTGCCTTTTGTATGTCTATATTTGCTTAAAATCAATTAAAAATGGGAGCGTTAAAACAAGAAAATTACAGTTTCAAAAATGCAGAATTATATGATTACGAACATTTACAAAACATGTCAAAAAAAGTTTTTGAAGATGCCATTCAAAAGGCCAACCAATTAAAAACATCGGAAGCTATGGATCTAGCTCAAGAAGCGCTAGCATACGGCAACATGTGTCAGTCTTACCTTCGAATCAATATTCATCGCTTTATGAGTATGGTTAATCTAGATTTAGGCAAATTGAATAATGCTAGACTTCACTGCTGGCATGCAATACAGATATTGAACGTTAGGCAAAAAAATTATTTTGAAGAAAAAGAATACTTTGAGTCTTTAATGTTTCTGATAGAATCTCAATTAAAAGAAAGTAAAATTTCTGGTAAAGTCATTAAGATGGCTAATTCATAAAATTGTTGTTGTTGTTATTTTAAAACCACTGCCGATGCTTTTCGTCAGTGGTTTTTTATTTTTTAATGTCAGTAAAACTTGTTTAATTTGTAAGATAAATTTTAAAAGATGAAAAAAAACTACGCTTATCTTGTTATAGCGCTCTTCTTGAGCAGCCTTCAGTTAAAAGCTGTTAGCACAGAGAAAGGATACATCGGAGTAATGCCGAGTATGTATGCAGATCAACAACTAGGCTATGGCACTCCAATAGATAGAGTGATGGATAATAGCCCTGCACAAAATGCTGGTTTAAAAAGAGGAGATGTAATTACGGCTGTGAATGGGCACCTCCTAAATGGTGGATGCGATATGATTACTTTTATATCGGCGCATCATGCAGATGAGTTAGTCCACATCAATTATGTAAGAGATGGAAAGCCAGCAGAAGTTGAGCTTGTTTTAACTCCAAAAATATTCACGAGTACTACAATGTATGTTATTGATAAAGTGTTAGGAGAGAACAATGCTTGGAGATTTAGAGATGATAATTCAACTGTTGTGCTCATAGATAAAAGAAATGCAAGGTTTTCAAAAGAAGTGGGAGGAAAAACACAATCTTTTGACATTAACTTTGATAATGTTATCCTTGGGGATGTTAAGTATTTCGCTCTGAAAGATAAAATTGAATTGATAAAATCTATATTGGACAAAGAAAAACTAGAAGATATCAATCTGTTTGCAGAAGGTGCCAATACCAAAATGATTAACTTTGTATTGTCGATAGATCCTACATCACAAGTTCCTAGCGTAAACATCAACTCATTAAACATTCCTTCAAAAAGCGAGAAGATAGAAAATACTCAAGAGATAATTTTAGAAGTAAACGAACTAAATATTTATCCAAATCCAAGTAACGGAATCTTCAATGTAAACTTTGTTACCACAGAGAAAGGAAAGGCCAATATCAGCATCATGAATATGGAAGGAAAAATTATATACACAGAAAACGTTAATAATTTTTCAGGCTCTTACTCCGGTAATATCAATATTTCAAATGTTGCCGCTGGTTTTTATACAATAATCATCAAAGTTGGAGACAAACAATTATTCCGAAAAATTAATATTGACAACTAAACAAATTCAAGCCTACAAAAAAACGTCCTTATCTTTTCAATAAGGACGTTTTTTTTTACATTTTAACTTATGAAAAACATAACTATTGAATCGTTTCTACTCTTCTGTTATTGTTGGATAGCAATAGCCGTCATAACTTTTGTCGCGCTATTATTCATTCAGCAACCATATGGAAGACATGTTAGAAAAGGTTTTGGATACATGATAAACAATAAACTTGGCTGGCTTGTGATGGAAGTTATTTCACCTATCGCCTTTAATTTTTTCTTTTTACATGGCAATACAATGAAGACGCCGCTCCATTGGCTTTTCTTCGCGATTTTCAACTTACATTACCTAAATAGAAGCATCATATTCCCAATTCGGACAAATACAAAAGGAAAGAAAATACCTCTAAGCATTGTATTGTCTGCAATTGTTTTTAACTGTGTGAATGGATTTATAAATGGATTCTATTTAGGAAATTTTCAAAACTCTAACCCTACAATTATTCTTATAGGTATTGGAATAACCCTTTTTCTAATTGGATTTTATATCAATAACAGGGCAGATAGTATTTTGATTGCTTTAAGAAAAGATGGTTCTACTGATTATAAAATACCCCATGGCTTCCTTTTTGAAAAGATCACATGTCCCAACTATCTTGGTGAAATACTTGAGTGGCTCGGTTTTTTTATCATGACCATGAATATTGCATCCTTCACTTTTTTAATTTGGAGTCTTGCAAATTTAATTCCAAGAGCACGAGACCATCATGCTTGGTATGTAAAGACATTTAAAGAATATCCTTCTAATCGAAGAGTTATTTTTCCTTATTTATTTTAAGCAAAATGATTAAGCTTTTGATGATTAGCAAAAAAATAAAATCTCTTAAAAGAAACTTTTCTTTCTCTAACACTAAAAAAACCATAGGAAGGTATATCCTCTTGATTGGTTTGTTTGGAATACTATCTATGAACAACTCTTGTAGATCAAAGAAAGGCTGCCCTGGCGTACATTATTACACAACACCTCAAGTATTTAAAGACAAGAAAATGGGGTTGGTTAATAAGACTCCTTCGTACAATTCATCTGGCGGAATGCGCGATAGCAAGATTGTAAACAAAAACGGAACAGGTGCTTGGTCAAAAAAAAACAAAGCAAAAGACAAGCGTAAGGCAAAATCGGGCATCATTCCACCTCACTTAAAAAAACCGCCTCACTCAAAAGTAAAAGCAAAAAAATCTCAAAAAACGGTCAAACCAAAGAAGTAAAAGACTTCTTATACTTGTTTTTTTGCGCTACATCCCACGCAAATGCCTTTCGCGATTATAGAAAAACTATCCATAAAAAAACCTTTGGGTAATTTAATCTCTGGAAGCTTTTTTTCCTCAAGACAAAAGGTGTTATTGCATTTGGTACAAGTGAAATGAACATGCTCATCTTTATGCAAATGACCAAAACATTTTTCCTCACATAAAGCATATTTCACAATACCCTCGCTGTCATTCAACTTGTGGAGAAACCCCATTTCCTCAAAATAGACTAGATTTCTAAAGACACTAGTCCTATCATGTAAATGCAATGCCTTCTCTAATTCAGGAAAGGAAATTGCATGGTTTTTTTCATAAAAATAGGTCAGCATATCCTTTCTACACTCGGTCTTTCGAATATGATGTCTTTCTAACAACTGATTAAGATTCTTGGGCATGGTCAAATTTATAAATTTAAACTAAATACCCAACAATTTTAATTGCAACAATGTTGCAATTAAAAATATATAATTATATTTGCAACAATGTTGCAAAAATACAATTTTATTATTCTATTTGTACTTCTCTTTTTTACTCAGCTAATTTGTCAAGGGCAAGAATCATGTCATCTACATTTTGAAGCAGAGGTACTAGATAAAACCACTAAACAATCTCTCCCTTTTTCGATTGTAGAGGTCCAAGAATTAAAGTCAAAAATTCAAACAGACGAGAAAGGCTTTTTTCAGATAAAAGATCTTTGTGAAGGACCATATACCTTTATTATATCACATATTGGATCTGTTTCAGACACTATTCGAATAATATTAAAATCAGACATCCATAAAGATTTTTTTCTTGTTCCCTCTGAAATAGCTCTGGGTGAGTTACAAATCAGAGATAAAAAAAAATCAGAAATACTCAACAGCAATTCTAATAAATTAAACCAATATGATCTTGACCGTAAGTCGGGTGAAAATTTAGGAACTATATTAAAACAGCTACCAGGCTTAAACACATTGAGCACAGGAACTGGTATTTCTAAACCTGTTGTTACAGGTCTTCATAGTATTAGAGTCATCACTATAAATGACGGAGTTAGGCTTGAAGGTCAGCAATGGGGCTCTGAACATGCTCCTGAAATAGACCCTAATACTGCAGGTCAAATTCAAGTAGAAAAAGGTGCTGGTGCCTTGCAATACAGTGGTGAGGCAATTGGCGGTGTCATAATTGTGAAACCGCCCTCCCTAAGATCAACACCAGGTTGGAATGCTTATATCAACTCAAACATTTCTTCAGTGAATCTAAGAGGTGGGATTTCTGGCATGTTCGAAGGTCAATTCGCTAAAACACCGGGATTTAGTTGGCGACTTCAAGGAACGTTAATGAAGGCTGGTAATACAAAAACACCCACATACTATTTAAAAAATACCGGCTATCAGGAACAAGATTTTAGTGCCTCCGCAAACTATCATAAAAACAAAATTAAGCTCCATGCTTCCTATAAAATTTATCAGTTGAATCTAGGCATCTTTGCTGGTTCACACATTGGTAACCTAACTGATTTGTTAACCGCTTTCCAATCAGAAGAACCTATTGATAAGGATAGGTTTCGTTACCAAATTGCTCTACCCTCTCAGAAAATAAATCATCATACTGCCTCCATGAGAATGGGCTATCTACTGAACACAAAAAACAAATTAGACATAGACTATTCCTACCAATTTAATAAGAGACAAGAGTTTGATAAAATTTTAGGTCGAGAAGAAAACAAACCTGCTATAGAATTTTATCTCAACACCCATAGTGGAGACATCAATTGGCGACATGAAAATGCTAATTCGTCTTATATCTCAAATATTGGTTGCAGTGGTTTTTTACAAAACAATTATTATGCTGGCTCCTATTTTATCCCTGAGTACAGATTACAGAACATAGGTGTCTTCAGTATTCATAAAATTACTGTCAAGTTATTTACCCTTGAGGCTGGTGTAAGATTTGATATTAAAAGGCAGCACATTACTCGAATGAAACAACTAGACGTAGATATTAGACATAATTGGATGGGGCTTTCTGCGAATCTTGGAGTCTTATATCAGTTTGACTCA
>Ga0208224_1000253_pt1 | contig 9853 bp, 26 predicted proteins | sample LakMenEpi26Oct09_FD_150735 | JGI IMG/M metagenome (GOLD analysis project Ga0208224, IMG submission 150735) | Freshwater microbial communities from Lake Mendota, WI - 26OCT2009 deep hole epilimnion (SPAdes) | ecosystem: Environmental > Aquatic > Freshwater > Lake > Epilimnion/Euphotic zone ... | reverse complement strand
AGTGACTTGCTAAGCGCTCCTTAACGAGTAGGACAACATCATCTTTAATCTTGTCCCAATCCTCTAGGTCAATCATACCTAGATCAACAAGTCTTTCATATCCGGTCCAGAAGGGATCCGCTGATTCCTCAATCCAACCTGGTTGAGGCTGTTCTAAATCGGGTTGTAGTCGATAGTCTCCAGTTAGTTCTTCTCCGGCTTTAATAGGTCTTATAGTAACCAGGAATCGCTGATCGCCAACCCTTTTATTATAACAGTTGGGCTCTGCACTATGATTATACATATGACCTAATTCCGTATGATCATAACCATCGGGTAAAATCGTATGTAATAGTCCTATTTCAGTTTCACCAGGTAGGTCTACCACCGCAAATACACCCTGACCATGAATAGAGCTAGGGGCAAGTTTCCATAGGGTTTCCGCAGATTCCCAAATCTTATAGGGTTTGATATACTTCATATTCATATCTTATACGTGATAGTTCTTTATAGTTATAAAGATATTTATTAGCAAAAAGGCCAGGTAACCGGCCCCCAGGCCAGGGGAAAATGGGACCCAGTAGAAATGACCTAGAGAAAAGCTCGGGATAAAACCCATTTCCAGCAAAAAGGTTCTAGATGAGCTGCCAAGCCGGGGAGGAAAGAGAAAAAAGTAAAAATGCTTGCTTCCCCCTGGCTACAAAAAACTATACCAGGGATAGCCCCCGGGGTAGCCCCTGGGTAGTCCCCCAGGTCACCCTGGGAGCAGCCTGGTAGTCCCCTGGAGTACCCCTGGAGTCACCTGGGGGTAGCTGCCTGGTACAGCCCCAGGGCAGCCAGGAGCAGTCCCCAGGAGCAGCCTGGAGCAGTATATTATATGCTCCTGGGCTAGCCTGGCCAGCTGTACCAGGGCTGTCTCCAGACGGGTATCTAGCCTGTCCTAGGACTAGTCTGGCAGCTGGTCTGGTCTAATCCTGCGCAGCTAAACCTATCGGCCAGGTCTAGTATAATAACTATAATGTTTAACGGAAAAGAGATGCCAGAGTACCTATCCCAGATAATTAAAGAACGTATTATAACAGGCCTAGAAGGAGTAGGTCGAGACCAGCAACAGGTTAGACAGGTGCTAGGCAAGATAGCCGAAGATCTAGGTCGGACTGCAGGAGAAGAAGACTGGAGTGGCGAGTATCTAGAGTACCTGCTACATGCTCTTTATCATGGCTGTGTGGCCGCGCTAGACGAAGCAGTAGCTAGAGAAGAATACGAATGGGCAGCTGAACTCTTTTACAGGGTAAAGCGCGAAACAGCTATAAACAATTTATAAAGATATGCAGATACAAGAGTTTAAGTCAGGAGATAGAATCCAATGGCTACAGCAATTTGAAGAAATAGATTATCCTGTAACAGGAGTTGTAGAGATAGTCGAAGCGGATAAGCTAACTGTGCGCGATAACCTAGGCCAGTTTTGGCAGGTAACTGACGCAGACGAACCGACCAGGATATTGGATTAAAATAGTTTAAAATAAATTTTTCTGTGTCAAGTTAATTGTTTATATTTACATATACTAATTAATTAAAAGGATATGAACGATTTCTTTTCTACTATCGAAAAATTGGGTATATTAGCCCTAAAGATTATTGCGTTTCTTATTATCGCAAAAGTATTATTTAAAATATTAAACTGGATATAATGAATCAAAAAACAAATGATATAGCCTACAAACTATTTGTAGCTATTTGCAGCTTCATGCTAGAAGCTTTTATTCTTAAGGTAATATGGAATAGCATTGGTCCTGATCAGGGTCTGCGCGAAATTACTTGGACCGCAGCTATGGGCTGGATGATTGTTGGCAAGACCGTGTTTGGAACAGGTGCAATTAAAACTGCAATCGCAGATGCCAATAAGAAAAAGAGTTAGGTATAATAATCCTAAATAATATAAAGACCCTATGTCTATACTAAAAGCTATTGCAGCAGTTGCTGCGAAATTTAAAACCAAACCGACGACCATGTCAACAACAGCAAACCAAACCAAGATAGGAATGACCTATCGCAAGTTGCCTTACACGGCAAAGTTAGCAGTGATCAACTCTCGCTTACGTCAAGGCGATGTAGTTAAAGTAGCTGCACGTACAGGATTCTCGCCTAACTACACAAGTGAAGTTATTGGTGGCTTGTACACTAACACGAAAATTGTAAACAAAGCTTTCGATATGACCCGCGGTCGTATCAAGAATTCTCAGCTTGTCTAAGTCGAGAAACTCTTAAGCCTTGAACCTGCCCCGTAAGGCAGGTTTTTTTTGTTAAAAAGTATAAAATAAATTTTTTTGTTTCGCGGAAAAGTATTATATTTACATATCATTAATCAATTAAAACAATTACCTATGTCTAGATTAAAATTAGCCCTTATCTCCCTTACCTCTTTTTCGATTGCTGCACTTCTTATGGCGGGAATTCCTCAGCAATACATCCATTTCGCAGGACCTGAAAACGAGATGGGTTGCTTCTTTATTGCATTCCTAATGGGAGGAGTTACTCTTTATGGAGCGTGTACCCCAGACGAAAAGCAGAGTATAAGATAATATGAAGACAAAGAAAGACAGGCTATGGTTAGTCGAGATCTGGAATGCAGATATCCTAACCGGTCGCAGCGTGCTAACCACGCTTAAAGGAGTACATGCATTTACTAAAGTACAATTAGATGCTAGCACCCTAAACATGGAATACAAGACCCTATGTCGAGAAGCTGCGGTCAGACCAGTTCTCCTATGGGATAGGAGCAAGTGGAATACTGAAGAAGAAGCATTATACAATCCCGAAGCCCGCCATTGCCAGGTTTCGATAGTACCCTTAATTAAAATCAAGTAATAATTATTAAACCACTATTAACATGAAGAATCTATTCTTATTAGCGTTCGCAGCATTAGCTTTATCAAGCTGCACCCAAAATTCAATGGTTAAAAACTTTGGCGGAACCAGTCAAATCGAGATTCCTGCAGATCGGCAGTTTGTCCTAGCTACATGGAAAGATGACGAGCTATGGATAACGACGAAGAAGAGAACAGCTGTGGACACGGTCAAGAGCGAGTATAGCTTTAGCGAGAAATCAAGCTTTGGAGTACTAGAAGGAACCTACATTATTATTGAAAAATAATTAAGTATGATAAGTACTGTACCGGACTATGATTCCCAATTAGCCCAAATCCGAGCAAAGATAGATGAGGTCGATATGGTAATAGCCGAAGGTCTCGTGATTCGCTTGCAGCTTGCCGACGAGATCGGTCAGCTCAAGGCTAGGACCGGGAATCTAGCCATGTCCGAATCTCGACAAACTGAGATTCTGCACAAGCTATCGACACAATTTCCAGAGCTGCTGGCATCCGAGATAAAAGAGGTTTGGCAAACTCTATTTAAACTATCGATTACCAGACAACTGAAGATTATTGAAAAATAATTAATAAAAAGTTTTTTATTGTCAGGAGAATTGGTTATATTTACATTGTAACTAAACAACAAATATAATGTCTAAATTCAAACTTATAGTAAAAGGTGCTGGAGTTTACAAGTGCGATAGCTTGGTTTCCCTAATAATCGAAGTATTAAAGCATAGGTTTTGGCACCTACGAAACGATGGTAAGTGGATGGATTAAAAATAATCTATTAAAAATTTTTTACTGTCAAGAAAAAGTATTATATTTACTTAATCAAACAAGATATAACTATGGCAAAATTAACTGAAGTAGAAAAAGAAGCATTAAAAGCTGGATTAGAATTATGGGTTGAAGGATTCCAAAAAGAAATCCAAGCAATCGAAGATCAGGGTAAAACCCCACTATTCGCAAAGGCCTGGCCAGAAATGATTAAGAAAGAATTATTATCTAAACTTAAAATTCAATAACCATGAAGAAAGTAAAATCAATTATCTTTAGATTCTTAAGCGGAATCGAAATGTCTATTCGTCACTTCTTGATTCCTGAACCTGAGGGAGAAACCTTAGATCTTAGTTATGGAACTGGTCCTCGCGTAATGAGCTCATGTATTCCAGCTGAGCAAGCGGACTTTAATGGTTGGGCGAATCATGTCCATCAGGAAATCCAATCCCGATATAAATCTAAAATTAATTAAGAGGTTATTTAACATGACACAATGTCCTATTGACCTTGAGTTAGTAGGACACTTTGTCATAAAATAATGTTTGGCACCCAATTTGATCTATTAATATTAAAATAATTATATGTAACATGCTATTACGTACTTTTTTCTCGGGAGAACCGAGCCTATCACAAGAAATCCTAAAGGGATTACGCGACCCAATGTGGTCAACACTGATGTCAACTACCCATCAGTCGGATAATTATGATGTCAAAATTACAGACGAGCTTGCACAGTATCGAATGATTATTGCTGGCCGTACTGAAGAAGAAATTGATATCGATATTATTAATGATTATCTAGTTGTTAAGGCTAAGAAAGCCGGATGGATTCCTGCGCAGGAATTCCAGTTTGGTCTGCCTAGCCGTAGAGAATCTATTACAGCCAAGCTTATCGACGGAATCCTAACTGTTGATGTCGCTATTGCCAAAAGAGATTCTAAAGTTGGTAAGATAGTTATTAATAAAGATAAGAAATAATAGTTTGATTGATTGGTTAATAATGAGAAGAGGTCCTAGTAATAGGGCCTTTTTCTTTTTAGAAAAATAAGTAATAAAATATTTTTTTATGTCAAGATAATTGGTTATATTTACTTAATCAATTAATCTTAAACCCCCTTACTATGAAAAAGAATCTTATTAAAAAAGTAGAGCAATCTTTAGCTGAAGCAGGATTATCAAACCAAGATTATGTAATCTCTCTTCAAGGTCCAACTTTAATTTTCTCACAAAGTGGACGCGAAAAATTTGAAAAGGATATTATTCTTAGAGCTGAGATCCTGGATTTAGGAATCCAGCTCTTGTAAAATGTTAATAACTTTTTTAGAAAAAAGTGCAAAAAAATTTTTTACTGTCAAATAAAAGTATTATATTTACTTATAACCAATTAAAACAATCAATATGAAAAACGGAATTTTAGAAACAGTATTCAATGTATGGTCATTCGTATTAATATCAATGTTTATCATTGGATTAGGGACCGCAATCTTTAACTTAGCAACAGGAAACTATTGCAGCACTGCAAGTTTCGAGTTCTAATCCTTAAAATAAATTTTTTACTGTCAAGAATTTTTATTATATTTACATTATAAATCAAACCAATCATGAAGATAATCTTAGAAAAAAATGAAGCGGAAGAGATATTCTTTAACGCAATGTGTAACGGTCTAGGCTACGTAACTGGATATGACCTTGAACTGGACTTCGACGAGTCAGAATACAAGGCAGCTGCAACTAAACTAAAAGCGGAAGGCGGAAGCCCTTGTTTTGAAGATGTCTTAATGCAGGTTCTACGCGACGGTGGTAGCATTACCCTAGAAGATATTGGTTGCGAAGGAGAATACACTAAATCCATTACCCTTGCTGATGTACATGAGCGTGTGGCTAAAACCCCAACCAGCCATCTAATGGATATGATTAATGAGAACGACGATGCATGCACAGCAGATGTAGTGTTACAGACCGTGTTCTTTGAAGATGTCATCTTCGGCTAGGGCCCCGGCTAGGGGCCACTCCCTAGTAAACAATGTTAATAACTTTTTTAAAAATAGTTGCAAAAACATTGTACACTGTCAAATAAAAGTATTATATTTACATTATAAAACCAATCAAACTAAAAAATAATTATGGCAAAATTTGAAGCATCATCCAACTTACCAGCATACTTTAAGAGTATTGACAAACTGGCGAAGCCTTTAAGCAAGGCTGCGGAAAAAGAATTAGCTATCCGAATCCAAGCAGGGGACGAGGCAGCATTACACTCCCTAGTAAATGCTAACCTTAAGTTCGCTGTCAGCTTAGCAAATAAGTTTATTGGACTAGGTCTTCCAATCGATGACCTCATCATGGAAGCAAACTGCGGTCTTATCGAAGCTGCAAGACGTTTTACTCCAGATAAAGATGTTAAGTTTATTACCTATGCACAGTTCTGGATCCGTAAGAAATTAAATACTGCGCTAGGCGAATACGGTCGTACTGTACGTTTGCCTATGAATCAGGAATACGATATCTACAAGCGCAAAATGGCAGGTGAGGATATTAATTTAACTAATGTTAGATTAGACAAACCTGTAGGTGAAGAAGGTTCTAACACATTAGGAGATCTTATTCTTCGTGCAGATTTTGTAGATCCATTTGAAGAACAAACTGTTGAGCAACAGGTTGCAGCAGTGTTAAGTAAATTAAATGACCATGACCGTAAGGTAATCGAGACTTTCTATGGAATCGACAGAGGTGAAGCTCGCTCAGCTAAAGAAACTGCAGATGAATTAGGAATGGAAATTTCTAAAGTGAATCAGACTCTTCGTCTTGCTCGTCACAAACTTCGTAAAGCTTTTAACTAATCTCTTAAACCAAACAAACAATGGAAGATCAAATTAAAAAATGGATAGCTAAAGGCTACGCACTAGAAGTAGCGCTAGTAATTTTAGAAAATGATAAAGAAGGGGACCTAGACCAAGAAACCCTGATTCTTGAAATAACTAATGCTGCGCTAGAGAATATGCAAGGTCAATTAGTAATGGAAGCTAACCCAATGCTAACGGAAGAACAGGTTAGCGCAGTAGTAGATTCAGCTGCAAAATCCCAACTCAGAAATACTATTTCCGAAATGGTAGAGGCCGGGTTGCTTGAGGCTGAGCTCAATGAAGAAGGTGAAGTAGTCTATAAAACAACTGCAAAGGGCTGTGCCTACGACGACATGATTCAAGATGGATTCATGACACAAGAAGATTTTAATAAACAATTTAAAGAAGGAAAGCTATGATTAGTTATGTAGAAGAACAAGGTAGCATCGCAAGCGTTGTGCACCACGACGGGACCCGAACCCAGTTTGTATTAGGTAACTATGATCTTATTGGTTGGGATTCAGAAGAGGTCTGCTGCATGTCCCAATCGGGAGAGGTTAATTTCTTTAGTGCTGTCGGCGAAAATAGAGGTATGTATAGATTAGGATTACATAATCAAGAACCTCTTTCATTTAATAATGGAGTATTACTTTATCAAGACTTTGGATTAAATGAAAAGTTTGCATATAATAGACGAACAGGCGAAACCCGGCAGTCTAACAGATAGTATAATAATAGATAATACTATAACATAACCAGGAATCATGTCAGTAGGAACCTATTACTATTACGCAAAACTAGATAAATCAACCGAGGCTGTTGATAAGATCTTTACAACTGGCAGATTGGCCGCCGCTAAACACTTCGCAAGTCGAAAGAATCTACCACTAAAGGAATTCTTAAAGATCTGGTCTGTTAGTAAAAAATAATATCTAATTATGGATCCAAAGAAAAAAGAAGGGGCAGACCCCGCTGCGCAACCAGACCAAGGTCTAGATCAATGGTTAGAAGATCTTGATAAAGAACTAGATATACTTGAAGAAGAACAGAAAGAGAGATGGAGTATAGACAGTAAACCTGAAGAATAAAATGTTAATAACTTTTTAGAAAATAATTAAGCCTGGATTTTTTTAATTCAGGTTTTTTTATTATATTTACAATGTAAATCAATCAATATGAATATGACTAGAGAAGAACAAGTAAAAATCGTAAGAGCAGAGGTAGAGAAATACTTCGACGAAAACGCTCGATGGACCGGAATATCTGAAGTAACGCAAGGAGATAGAACCCATATTATTGATATAGGAACTTCTATTCTTTGTACTAAGTGGAATGTAGGTTACCATGGTGGAAGCTTTGTACAGAGCTTTGTGAACAACGATCTTATGGGATCGATTGGTCGCGCAGATACGGCAAGCTATAAAGGATTCAAATTCTTTGCAAGCTTAATGTATAATGTAGGAACCCCAACTGAATTATTAAAATAAACTATTATGAAGATACATGAAAAGGCGAGAGCCTACGACGAGTTAATGCAAGATATAGAGAAGTTTATCGCTGAATTGGAAGAACACTCTAAATCTATTGAAGAAATCGGTAACGACGAAACCGGCAAAGAAGAAATGGGATTCTATCCTAGCAAAGTAGGTCGACTAGTTGGAAGTAACTTTGGTCTAGATCTAAAGATTCGAAAAATGCAAGGTACCCTGAACTGGTATAAAAGTTTAAAATAAATTTTTTCGTGTCAAATTAATTGTTTATATTTACATATGAAACAACCATACATAAACCCCAACGAGTGTCTGCTAGACCTCTTATCAGCTGGCGCTGATATTACCCAAATCGGAGAAAATGTCTATTTAGTCAAGGACAACGGTTACCTTGGTTTTTTAGAAGAAACTCCACCCTTTGAAATCGATACTGAAGAGTTAATCGAAATGTGGGAACAATATATTAATAATGACTAATCAATTAAACTATGGCAAAATTAAGTTTTAAATCTGCAAACATGACGTCCTTCCACGACACTGTAATTACTTGTACTTATAACCAATTAGTGCAGGCGATTGGTGTGCCCCAGTGTAGCGACAATACTGGCGAGGATAAGGTAAACTTTGACTGGACTTGCGAACTAAATGATGGACGAGTATTCACGATCTATGACTGGAAAGAGTATAGACCTATCGCAAAAGATGAGGTTATTGAATGGCATATCGGAGGAGAATCTGGTATAGTTACACGACAAGCTCTGATTGAGCTGACTGCGCTCTTAGCACAGTAATATAGTTTCTATTACATCAAGAAATATAATCCAACAGGAGTGTCCCAGCGACCTCCTGTTTTGGGTTAATGCTAAAACCTTTTAATGTATATTAATAAAAGATATCAAAAATACTTATACTCATGTTTAAAGCGATCGCAAACTGGTTTAAAGGATTGACGGGTAAAGCAGAACAAGAAGTAGCTAAGGACAAACAAATCGTAGATTCATTCGAGAAATGGAATACGGTTGTAAACGAGATTCCTACAGCAAAGGTAGAAGAGGTTGCTAAACCTTATCCTGTCGTAGCTGAAGAAACCGTAGCACCAGCCCCTACTAAAGCTGAGAAGAAAGCTCCTAAGAAAGCTTCGACTAAGCCTGCTAAAGAGACAACTAAGACAACTGCAAAGACGTCTAAGACCTCTGCTAAACCTGCGCAGAAGGCAAGCAAGCCTGCTGCAAAGGCAACTACTCCTAAATCCAAGACAACTAAAACAACAAAGTAATGGTTAAGACACTAGTACTACACAGAGAAGACACCAAGGTAATCTATTGCTTGGGTGGTGGCGAAGAAATCCATCTTGCAAATGCGGTAATCCGCCTTGTATTTCCGGAGACTACTCGTCAAATTAAGACCATTTCTTTTGGAACTCAAGAAGAAGCTGATAAAGCGTTTCAAGAGATTCAAGACTGGCTAGCAAGTTCTCTTGCCCAGTTGGTTATGGAACTATAAGAATTGTTAATAACTTTTCTTAAAATTAATCCTCAAAGATTTTTTTCTTTGGGGATTTTTTATTATATTAGCTCTATAACCAATTAAACTTATATTATATGTATTCATTAGATTGCTCTTATTACAAGAAAGAATTTTCAACTCTACAGGAACTTATCGATGATGTCATGTCCAGTGGCATGGATCCAAATTACGAGATCTTGCGAGATGGCAAGCCAACAGGAGAAGAAGTATGGGATTTTATAGTCCCATAATTTTTTGAAAATAATTAATAAAATATTTTTTAGTGTCAAATCTTTTTATTATATTAGCTTTATATTAATCAACTAACCCCTTTAAATTATGTTTGTACTTATTAATCTTAATCACGATGGTGATAGCTACT
>Ga0208224_1000251_pt1 | contig 9884 bp, 9 predicted proteins | sample LakMenEpi26Oct09_FD_150735 | JGI IMG/M metagenome (GOLD analysis project Ga0208224, IMG submission 150735) | Freshwater microbial communities from Lake Mendota, WI - 26OCT2009 deep hole epilimnion (SPAdes) | ecosystem: Environmental > Aquatic > Freshwater > Lake > Epilimnion/Euphotic zone ... | reverse complement strand
GTCTCTCCTGTGTCCCTTATTGTAAGTGCTTTTGCACCCGTCTTTGATGCTAGAAAAACATTAACGCCAACACTTAATAGAAGCCTTAAGGATAGCGGTCTTATCTACATCGATTTAGGTTTAGGCAAAAATAGATTAGGGGCTTCCACATTTAATTTAGTGTTCAATGAAGTAGGTGATATCCCTCCTACACTTGATGATGCGAAAACACTTAAAGCATTCTTTGATGTGATTCAAACACTTAAAAATGAAAACGTGATTGAGGCTTATCATGATCGATCTGATGGCGGTCTTTTTGCAACGTTAACTGAAATGGCTTTTGCAGGGCGCTGTGGTCTAGATATTGATTTAACTAATTGCGGCAATGATATTAAAGCCATTTTATTTAACGAAGAATTGGGTGCTGTCATACAAGTTCAAAAAGAGCATATTTCCAATACACTCAAAAAAATTAATGAGGCCCTAAAACACAATGCTTTCCTCATTGGATCTATCAGTCAAAATCAAACAATTCATATTCAACATCAGAATGAAACTGTATTTAAAGAGACGAGATCAAACTTGCAAAGTGCTTGGAGTGAAACATCCTTCAAGATGCAAACTATGAGGGATAATCCAGAGTCTGCCCTGGAAGAGTTTTCACAAATTTCAGATGACCTTGATCCAGGCATTATCCCAAAATTTGATTTTGAAATTCCACAGTCTTTTGCAATTAAAAAGATGAAGCCTAAAATTGCTATCCTAAGAGAGCAAGGCGTAAATGGTCATGTTGAAATGGCAGCCGCATTCTCTGCCGCAGGATTTGAAGCGCATGATGTTCATATGTCAGACATTATTCAAGGCCAAAAATCATTAACTGATTTTTCAGCGCTAGTTGCATGCGGTGGCTTTTCATATGGCGATGTATTAGGCGCAGGTGAAGGCTGGGCTAAATCCATTCTATTTAATTCAAAAACACGTGACGCTTTTGCGGCATTTTTCTCGAGGCCTGATACGATCGCACTTGGTATATGCAATGGCTGTCAAATGATGAGTAACCTCAAAGAAATTATTCCAGGCTCTGCATTGTGGCCACACTTTGTAAAAAACAGATCTGAACAATTTGAAGCAAGATTTGTATCAGTTGAAATTCTTAAGTCTAATTCTTTATTTTTTAGTGGGATGGATGGCGCCATCCTTCCTATTGCAGTAGCCCATGGTGAAGGTTATACAGAATATCAAAGCCAGACTCAAATGAATGATGTTTTAAATCATCAACTTGCAACGCTTCGCTATGTTGATAACTACCATAAGGGAACTTCTGCCTACCCTATGAATCCAAATGGCTCTCCTGAAGGAATTACTGGATTTACTTCTGAAAATGGTCGTTTTTCAATTATGATGCCTCATCCAGAGAGAGTTTATAGAGTGGTACAAAATTCTTGGCATCCTAAAGCATGGGATGAATTAGCACCATGGTATAAAATGTTTGCAAATGCTTATCAATTTTTTAACTAAATGAAAGAGTCACTTAATATGAATAAATTTTTAAAAACAACACTGACATTAATTTTACTCACCTTCTCAATGCAACTTTTTGCATTAACAGATGCAGAAGAAATCGAATTTTCAGGTGCTGTAAATGAAGGCAAATTACCTATCGTTAAAAAGTATGTTGAAGTAAAAAAAGTAGATGTCAATGCAACTTATTTTGCATGGAGTCCGCTTCTTATGGCCGCTGCTAAGGGTCAATTTCAAGTGCTCAAGTATTTAGCAGAACAAGGCGCCGATATTAATTACACGCATCCTCTTACAAAAATGAATGCATTTCATCATGCTGCTTTTGATGGCAGAACTGAAATTGTTAAATACCTTGCATCCAAGGGCGCTGATATTAATAAAAAAATGAAGGGTGGCGTGTCTATTATCCGCGTAGTAAAACAAGAAAAAGGCGATAAAAAAATGGTCGAGTTACTTCTTTCTCTAGGTGTAAGTGAAGAAGGCTGCGAAGATAAATGTATTTAATCATTAAGGCTTCTTAATTAAACTATGGAAAATTTGCGTGTATTTTTAATTTTATTATTAACACTTATTGCTACCCCCTCAAAAGCGCATGAATCACTAAATCTAATCTCAGGATTTATAAGCCCTGAGTCAGTGGTTCAAGATGCTAAGGGAGATATTTACGTATCTGAAATCGGTGAATTCAATAAAGATGGTGACGGAAAAATTACACGTATTTCAATTGACGGAAAACTTTCAACATTTGCAAGCGGCATGGACGACCCTAAAGGCTTAACGTTTATCGGAAAGTCTTTGTATGTGACAGACAAAAATAGGGTTTTAAAAGTTGAGTCCAATGGTAAATGGATGGTGTTTGGAAGTACTATGGCATTTCCACAAACACCTATCTTTTTAAATGACATTACTTCAGACGAAGCTGGCAATTTATATGTGAGTGATAGCGGAAACCTCTCAGCAGGTGGTGCGATTTTTAAAATTACTCAGGATAAAAAAATTACTTTAATCCTGAATGAAAATACCCCTGAAATTTTAGCCCCTAATGGGCTTTTAGTTGTTAAAAACGATCTATTCGAAGTAGATTTTGCAAGTGGCATTTTATATAAAATCAACTTGAAAACAAAATCTATCTTGAAAGTTGCTGAAGGGTTTGGTGGCGGAGATGGTTTAATTAAATCCGGGGATAGTTTCTTTGTTAGCGATTGGAAAAATGGAAAGATTTTTAAATTACAACGTAACAAAGTCACCTTATTTAAAGAAGGCTTTACGGCTGCTGCTGATATAGCCCTATCCTATGATAAAAGATCAATTATCACTCCAGACATGAAAACTGGCTCCGTAACCCTCGTTCCAATTCACTAATCATTCAGCTATGGAGTTGAGAGCTAATTGCCTAAAGGCTCTTGCTATAAATGATTTAAATGAAAAATTAAATCAAGTAAATGTTATATACGAATCTTTTAAGTCTTATCAGCTGACGATTGATTCAAAAGCTGACATTCAAAATATCTATCATTTACCGGGCGCACCATCAAAACCTCAAATTGTGCCACCAAAACTTGTTGAAAAAAGATCAACTTCTACAGAGCAAGGGAAATTAATATTCATTCATGCATTAGCTCATATTGAATTTAGTGCGATTAATTTAGCACTTGATATCATTTGGCGCTTTAAAAATCTTCCAGATCAATTCTATAGTGACTGGCTTCAAATTGCTTATGAAGAACATGTGCACTTCAGTCTCCTTAATAACTATCTAAAAAAATTTGGCTTAAGTTACGGTAGCTTCAATGCGCACAACAGTCTTTGGGAAATGGCTGATAGAACAAGCCATGATTTAATTCATCGATTAGCGCTCATTCCAAAAACAATGGAAGCAAGAGGTCTGGATGTGACGCCCCCAATTATAGAAAAATTTAAGCAGCAAAAAGATGACGACATTGCAGCTATTCTGCAAATCATTTATGAAGAAGAAATTCATCATGTATCTATCGGAAATATTTGGTATCGCTGGGCATGTGAATCTCAAAAACTAGACCCACATGAGACATATAAAAAATTGCTGGGAGCTTATGATATTAAATTAAATTACCAAAAATTAAATAAAGAAGCGCGTTATAGAGCTGGCTTCTTAAAAGAAGAGCTTATTTAAACCTTAAAAAGATTTAATACACCTTTAAAATCTGAGTGGTTTAATTTAAATCGCGCTTTTTCTTGCACAATAGGCTTGGCGTGATACGCAATACTATATTGAGCCTCAGCTAACATCTTTAAATCATTTGCCCCATCTCCAATGACGATTGTATTTGATTTATCAATGCTAAGTTTTGCTTGAAAATCTCTTACAGTTTGAGCCTTTAATTCATCATCGACAATTCGACCTAGCACTTTACCAGTCAGCCTCTTGTCTTTAATTTCAAGTTGATTAGATATAGCAATATCAATCCCTAACTTATTCTTCACATAATCTGCAAAATAATCAAAGCCGCCTGATACAAGAACTGTGGTCACATTATTTCTGCGACAAGCTTCAATCCATGCCTGGGTGCCGTCATTCAACTTTAATCTTTCCTCTATGACTTTGAATAGCATCTCCTCTCCAAGTCCTTGCAGCAAAGAAACGCGCTTGATTAGGCTTTGTGAAAAATCAATTTCACCCATCATGGCACTTTTAGTAATTAAGGCTACATCTTGTTTTTTACCGCACAAATCTGCAATCTCATCAATACATTCAATCGAGATAAGTGTTGAATCCATATCCATCACACATAGGCTAAATTCACTTAAAGCTCTGTAATTGTCTAAAACTGCAAAATCTACATGCTTAAGATGAAGCTTATTTTTTAAATCATCTGGTAAGTCAGCTTCAATCTCATATATAGCAGCAGTATCATTGATAAGCGTGTAAGGAGAAGTTGTCACTTGGCCTAAAATTTCAGAGATTTCTGCTAAATGAGTTTGGAGACTATATGAAGACTGAACTAATAATTTCATGGTATGTATAAATGATATAAGCCTACAAAAGAATAATTCTAACATTGCTATTAAAATATAATTCTTAACTGGCATGTTTATCTAAATTCGTAGAAAATAATGTTTATTTAGCTCCTTTTTAACATGAATCTCCACGAATATCAGGCCAAACAATTAATTGCGAAATACGGCATTTCCGTACCAAAAGGCATTGCAATTAAGTCCCCAGATGAATTGGATCAATCGATAGCTCAGCTTGACTCTTCTGCTTATGTTATTAAAGCCCAGATTCATGCGGGTGGCAGAGGTAAAGCAGGTGGCGTTAAGATTGTAACTTCTAAAAAAGAAGCAGCTGAGGTTGTAAATTCTCTTCTTCACAAAAAACTAGTTACTTATCAAAACAAACCAGATGGCCAGCCTGTTGATACCCTTCTTATAGAAGAGTCATGTGACATAGAAAAAGAGTTATATTTTTCTATATTAGTTGATAGGCAGTCAGAAAAAATTGTCGTTATTGCATCTTCTGCAGGCGGCATGGAAATTGAAGAAATATCTAAAAATAACCCTGAAAAAATTATTAAAGAAACATGCAGTCCAATTAATGGCCTTATGGACTATCAGTCTAGAAATATTGCCTTTGCATTAGGCTTACCTAATGAAATGATTAATGATTTCGTTAAGTTTGCTAGAAGCGCTTTTAAAAGTTTTATTGAAAATAATCTAGCTTTATTAGAAATTAATCCGCTTGTTATCGATTCAGATAAAAAAATTATTGCCCTCGATTGCAAAATAAATGTCGATGACAATGCTCTTTACAAACAAAAAACATTAGCTGAGCTCCGTGATTGGTCACAAAACGATTCTAAAGAAGCTGAAGCTTTTGCTGCTGGGCTTAATTACATTGCACTTAATGGCAATATTGGTTGCATGGTCAATGGTGCAGGTCTTGCAATGGCTACGATGGATCTCATCAAACTCTGCGGAGGCGAACCTGCAAACTTTTTAGATGTGGGTGGTGGAGCAACTGCAGAAACAGTTGCTAAAGCTTTTAAAATTATTCTTGACGATAAAAATGTACAAGTTGTCTTGGTGAATATTTTTGGTGGCATTATGCGATGCGACATTATCGCTGAAGGTATTATCGCTGCAATCAAAGAGGTTGGTATCAAAATTCCTATTGTCGTAAGATTAGAAGGCACCAACGTTGATTTAGGCAAAAAACTTTTACAAACAAGCGGCTTAAATATTAAGGCCGCAAATACACTTACTGAAGCGGCAACGATCGCAACTAGTCTCATCAAAAAATAAAATGTCTATTCTTATTAATAAATCTACCAGGCTTATTTGCCAAGGCTTCACTGGCAAGCAAGGTACCTTTCACTCAGAACAAGCGCTAGCTTATGGCACAAAATTAATGGGCGGGGTTACCCCTGGCAAAGGTGGATCGTTGCATCTTAATTTACCTGTATTTAATACAGTTAGAGATGCTATTAAAACAACTGGAGCCAATGCATCGGTTATTTACGTTCCCCCTGCCTTTGCTGCAGATTCAATTATCGAAGCTTCTGAAGAAGGTATTGAAATTATCGTATGTATTACAGAAGGTATTCCAATTCAAGATATGATTAATGTGAAGGCTGCTATTCGAGCTAACCAATCCAAACTGATTGGACCTAATTGTCCCGGTGTTATTACGCCTGGCGAATGTAAGATTGGCATTATGCCAGGAAGCATTCACTTACCCGGATCGATTGGAATTATTTCAAAATCCGGCACTTTAACCTATGAAGCTGTTCAACAAACAACAATGCTTGGGCTAGGCCAAAGCACATGTGTTGGTATTGGTGGCGATCCCATCAAAGGACTAAATTTTATTGAATGTCTGCAAATGTTTGAAGAAGATAAAAATACAAAGGGCGTTATATTAGTTGGTGAAATTGGCGGCTCAGACGAAGAAGTGGCTGCTGAGTATATTAAACAACATATAAAAAAACCTATAGCAGGCTATATTGCTGGCATTACAGCCCCTGAAGGGAAAAGAATGGGTCATGCAGGTGCTATCATTTCTCAAGGCTCTGGCCTTGCAATAGATAAAATTAAGGCGCTAGAAAAAGCCGGTGTGAGCATGTCTAAATCCCCCGCAGACATGGGACTTACTATGCAAGCATTGTTAAAAAAATAAAAATTGTATAAAAAAACTCTTCTTACCTTTTTTCTAATCACTTCATTTTTTGCCTTAATAGCAAATGCAGAAGAATCAGTAAATTATCTTTTAACAGCAGCAGCAAAAGGCGATCTTGAAACAGTAAGCGCTATTTTGGAAAGTGGTGGAAATCCAAATACTAAAGATGAAGATGGCGTCACAGCTCTTATGTATGCAGTAAGAAAAGATATGGATAAGGTTGTAGCGCTCTTAATTAAAAAAGGTGCCTCAGTGAATGCGATTGAAAGTAACGGCTGGACGGCGCTAATGTTTGCTGCAAAGAAAAATTACACTCGATCAGCTCAATTACTTTTAGATAATGGGGCAGATCCAAAAATAAGAGACAATGACGGCTGGAGTGCTTATGGACTAGCTGCGATATCAGGATTTCATAACATCGTAGATCTATTAATAAAACATGGTATTGATCCTAACAACACTAACGATGCTGGGCAAACTGTTTTGATGTATGCCGCAAAAAACGGTGATATTAAAACCATTCAAATACTTCTTGACCAGGGCGCTGATCCAAATATCGTAGATAAATATAAATGCAGTCCTCTTATGTATGCTGCAAGAGAAGGTAATGCAGATGCAGTAAGTCTTTTCATAAAGCGTGGCATAAAAATTGATTATGAAGATCAGTTCAATTGGACAGCTCTAACTTGGGCTACGAAAAAAAATCATTTAGCAGTTTCAAAACTTCTTATAGCAAATGGTGCCAATATTGACCGCAAAGATTCTGATGGCACACCAATAATTCATTATGCTGTAGCAAATAAATCCAAGGAAATGATTCAGCTTTTTATTGAATCAAAAGTTAATTTAAAAGCAAAAGATCGTTATGGATTAACAGCTCTTGTATACGCACTCAAAGCAAAAAATACAGAGATTGTTGACATTATTAAAAATGCGGGTGGCAGCTACTAAAACTATGAAAATAGCACTAGCGCAAATAAATTCATTTGTTGGTGATATTGAAAACAATAGCATTGCTATCATCAAAAGAGCTAAAGAGGCTTCTAAAAAAGGGGCTGAATTGCTTATTACACCTGAACTCTCAATCTGTGGCTACCCACCTGAAGACCTTGTCTTAAGAGAAGATTTTCTTAAAGCATGTTCAAAAGCATTGAGTAAAATTGCGCAAGCCGTGCCTTCTATTAAGGTAATTGTTGGACACCCATTAAAAAAAGGCAGCAAAATATACAATGCGGCATCATTACTTTTTAATGGAAAAATTCAAGGCACCTATTTTAAAAAAATTCTTCCTAATTATGGGGTATTTGACGAAAATAGATATTTTGAACCTGGTAAAAAAGAGTTTATTTTTGTACATAAAGGTTTAAAGATCGGTCTTCTTATTTGCGAAGATGCTTGGAAAGCTTCCCCAAGCCAATTACTTAAGAAAAAATCGGTGGATGCCATTATTGTAATTAATGCATCCCCTTATGAAATAGAAAAATATGAAACTCGAGTAAAAATTATTTCCAAGTTAGCTAAAGAAACAAAATCTACTGTGATCTACGTCAATGCAATTGGAGGTCAAGATGAGCTCATATTTGATGGCGGCTCTTTTGTTGTTAGCAAACATGCAAAGCTTATCCACCAGTTATCATTTTTTAAAGAAGAAACAGCGATTATTGATGTTTCCTCAAAAATAAATATTAAGAATAATTTTGATGAATCTCCTTATAACAAAGAATCACATTTATATGAGGCACTTAAATTAGCGCTTAGAGATTATGTAGTTAAGAATAATTTTAAAAGTCTGTTTATAGGGTTATCTGGTGGTATAGATTCTGCTCTGGTTTTGGCTTTGGCAAATGACGTATTTGACAAAAAAAATATTACTGCCGTCATGATGCCTTCAGAATTCACTTCTAAAATAAGTATTATTGAATCTCGCAAAATAATTAAAAATACAGGTGTCAATTACAAAGAAATAAATATTCAACCTATTTTTAAACTTTTTAGAAAAACATTATCTAGTGATTTTAAAAATAAGCCTTTTGACACGACTGAAGAGAATTTACAAGCTCGTATCAGGGGTGTTTTATTAATGGCTTTATCTAATAAATTTAATGGCCTTGTAATATCAACAAGTAATAAAAGTGAAACTGCTGTAGGGTATACAACCCTTTATGGAGATATGGTTGGAGGCTTTGCACTTCTTAAAGACGTGCCAAAAACATGGGTTTATAAATTAGCACATTATAGAAATTCAATATCAACCATCATTCCTAATGAAATAATCAAAAGACCACCTACAGCTGAATTAAGTCCTAATCAGCTTGATCAGAATAGCCTCCCTAAATATGAAATTCTTGATAAGATAATTGAGCTTTATATTGAAAAAGATTTAGATATAGCGTCGATTGTCAAAAAAGGTTTTACTAGTAAAAATGTGAATCGCGTTGTAAAGTTAATTAACAATAATGAATTTAAAAGAGCCCAAAGCCCCATAGGACCTAAAATTACTCATAGGGCTTTTGGCAAAGACAGAAGATACCCCGTAACCTTTAAACATTAATGCATTTGAAGAAGGAAATTAGATGAAAAAAATTGAGGCAGTAATTAAGCCATTTAAATTAGACGAAGTAAGAGAGGCTCTTTCTGAAATTGGCATCAATGGAATTACAGCGACGGAAGTTAAGGGCTTCGGAAGACAAAAAGGTCACACTGAACTGTACAGAGGCGCAGAGTATGTAATTGATTTTTTACCCAAAATTAAATTAGATATTATTGTCTCAGACAAAATGGTTAAAAAAGTCATTGAAGCAATATCAGCTGCTGCTCACACCGGAAAAATTGGGGATGGAAAAATTTTTGTAAGCAATATTGAAGAGGTGGTGAGGATTAGAACTGGCGAAACGGGTGAATCTGCTATTTAATTAGAAAGTAGCTTTCTTACCCTTTCAAGGTCTTCGGGGGTATCAACTCCAGGAAATGGCGTGTCAATGGACTTAACTACACCAATTTTGTAACCTGCATATAGAATTCTAAGCTGCTCCAACTTTTCAATATCTTCCAATGGTGCTTGCTCAATATCTTTAAAGCCTTTTAGAAACTTAGCGCGATAAGCATAAATACCAATATGTTTATAAAACCCCTCTCTTCCAATTATCTTTTGATTAAATTCATCTCTAGGAAAAGGAATTGGCGCTCTACTAAAATACAAGGCTTGTGAATTTTTATCCAATACGACTTT
>Ga0208224_1000242_pt1 | contig 10014 bp, 27 predicted proteins | sample LakMenEpi26Oct09_FD_150735 | JGI IMG/M metagenome (GOLD analysis project Ga0208224, IMG submission 150735) | Freshwater microbial communities from Lake Mendota, WI - 26OCT2009 deep hole epilimnion (SPAdes) | ecosystem: Environmental > Aquatic > Freshwater > Lake > Epilimnion/Euphotic zone ... | reverse complement strand
CAGCTTGAATGAAACGAATATCAGCGCGGTTCCAGTCATCCAGAAGCAAAATACCTCCTTTTTCTTTACCACTAATCCATTCAGGTGCGCAGTAACTCATTCGGTTCAAACCAGTTGATTTAAAACCTTGATCTTGATATTCTTTAATCAAATTCTCATCAACCCATACTTTATCAGAACCTTTTGTAAGTTCAAATTGACGGATTGGAAAACCAACCAAGTCACCAATTTCTTCAATTTGTGCGAGGTTCAATTTAACAAAATGCAAATCCAACTCATTAGCTAGCTGGATGATTGAAGATGTTTTACCAATACCTGATTCACCTACAACTTCAATTGAAACTGATGGCTTACCATTCTCTTGCAGGTAACGGTTGTTGTTGATGATATGGGTAAGGAACTCTTTGAGCTCATTCACGTTTACCGATACCAGATCATGTTTCTTTGTTTTACTCATAACTTTAATTTTTAATTAACACCTAAATATATGTATATATTCTTGGGTAGCCAAACCTAAAGATAATTTTGTCCGAACCTAACAATAGTGTCTCTAGCTTCACTAATAGAAGTATCAAAAAATTCTCTATTACCAGACACACGTGATGCCTCTAAGTAACGATGAACCTCACCTTCCAATTGAGCCCCATTAAAACAATGGAATGCCCATTCAACAATAAATGGAGTTGGAACACCTGTTGATCGAGACAATTGTTGAGCTCGTTTCTCAGGAGTAAGATCAGTATAACCAATTTTTATTTGACCAGGAATGCTAGGGTTAGATATAACATAAACCCATGAATCATATTCTTTATCTAGGTTAACATACCTCGCTCGTTTTCTCCCAGTGTAATATGTCACCAGAGTCCACCCGTCCTCACCTTCAGTCATGGTGTAGTATGGACATTTATCTACTGTTACACCAGTATAATCTTCTTTTAAGGGAATATATTGTTTAGCCTCTTCATAAGTAATCTTTTGAATAGGATGTTTAATAGATGTTTCTGAATAGTAACTCATTATTTTTTATTCTTAAAATCTTGGACAGCGTGATTAATTAAAGTACTAAGACATAAACCAAATACAAAATATGAACCTATAGTCTCAGTAAAATATCCTCCTATGAAAAATATAATTCCAATAATAAATAGAAATGTATCATTAAAGCGAATCTTCATAACCTTAATTTATTAACTCCAGTGGGGTGAAGTTATGGAAAAAATCTTGGGAAGCCAAGCCTCAGCTCGAAAGTTTCCTTGCATCCCACCCACATCCACATATCCGTATATACGCTCCTTACTCATACCATTTCCAAAGACCCACCATAGTAATAGACAGTCCTAAAAACCATTCCATACGTTCAATTCCCCAATCAAATAAAATATTGGATAATACCAACCCGACCATAAAGGCGATACATCTAATGATAGTGGGTTTGTCTGGTTTAAATAAGTGAATTAAACCGTTAATAAACGCGAATAGTAATAATGCTCCTACAACTGCAAATGCCCACATAAACTTATTTACTTTGTTTTCATTAATACCTGAATATATGTATATACCTTATGGTAGCCAAACTTTTTTAAGAAAGAAGGATTTAGGGAGCTGGAAAAAATGGGTAAAAGGGCAAATCCGGAAATTGGGGTGTGGGTGTGGGGGATGGGCATGGTATAGGATGGTGTGGTATGGGGGTATGGTGGGCGGTGCAAATATATAAGTATATACTATCCGATGGTGGAAGTTACCTTTATTTCATCCTTACATCAAAAAAATTCTTTCCCAGTATCCAAGCATGTATGGATAACAGCGCGCGGGGGGATATACCACATATAAAGTATATATCACGTACCACGTACACCCCTCTTTTCCAAAAAAGAAGAAAGAGCCTTTCGGCCCTTTCCCCTCTCCGTATCTTCTATTTAGAAGTTATAATCATATTGCTTATATGGTGCGTCGTCAATATTCCAGAACGCTTTTTTCATCTTGGCATGGCTCAGAGTCGTTTCAAATACCTCTCCCACCTCCATGAAATCGTAATGTTGTTCATTTTGATTCAAACACACCGCTGAAAAACCACCCGGTACGAATTCCATTTTGGCTTTATTTTTGCTGGCACAAACCGGTTGAATCAATACTTTGGTTTTGCCTTTGATTGCGATAATTTTGCCTACCGGATTAACATCGCTCCACAATACCTGGTTGATGTATTTACCGATCAACTCTTCATTCACGATCATTTTTTCGTTTTTCATAACCATTATTTTTAATTACGTCTAAATATAACATCCCTTTTTGGGGTAAAAAAATAAGGGGTGATCAAACATCACCCCCATTAATTACAAATACTTCAGTCTCATCATCATCATCCTCAACCAATAATACACTTTGAACCTCAGTAAATTCAATTGAGTTGTTGTACTCCCAATCTGTTGGGTCAGTAACCTGAACTACTACTTCTAAGTTTTTGTTTTTAACCTGACTCAACTTATCAATCAATTCTTGAACTGTCATAACCTTTTGTTTTTAATTTTTAATTACATCTAAATATAACAAAAAATAAGCGGGGAGCCAAACCGGCTCCCCACCCTGGTTAGTGTGGCCATACCATAATCGTTCCTGGATCGTGCCACTCAAACCACCATCCGGCTTTCTGAACTGCCCTATTCAACTTACCACTAATCAATACTCCATTTGAACTCCAGTAGTTGAACAATTCAGGTGTGTGGTCTGCTGCGATCCAAACGCCTGGTGTGCTGTTATGGCGGCCGTAAAAATCCTCTGTGGTGCCACACACCTTGCAACCCTTCTTCTCCAGCAACGTCATCATTGCTTTAATTCCTTTTGCTTTCATAACCATTAATTTTTAATTACGGTTAAATATAATAAAAAAGGTGGCGTGAGCCAAGCCCATCGCCACCTTTGTTTTTATTTTAAAGTAACTCAGTCTTTTCAAAAATATCCTTATCCCAAATATAAATCCAATTGGCCTGTATATAACCAACTTCACTTATATCATCTATCAAACTAATAGAGAAGTAACTATAGTCATCTTTACTAATATCTTCACCTTCAACAAACTCAAGTTTAAAGTCATCTAATATACTTTCATCCTCATAACTCTCTATAATACCCAATACATCTTCATAAGATGCTACATCCATCGCCTCTCTAAAAGCAACATTTAAATCAATCATTTTCATAACCTTTTAATTTTTTAATTACGTTTAAATATAATAAAAAAGGTGGCGTGAGCCAAGCTCATCACCACCTTTGTTTTTATTTTATTCTGCGTACTCTAATACTGTATTCAAACCCTCAACATCACACTCCAAACTATTCTCATCAAATTCAAACACTGCATTTACTGAATCAATATCTGTGAAAATACAATCATCTTCACTTAATACACTCTCAATTAATTCTAATTCTGATTCATTTAAAGGTGTATTAAACACTTTACTAACTTCGCCATAAACTGAATCGTAAACGAAACCATAAACGTCACTTTTAAACTGCACTTTTTTCATAACACTTAATTTTTAATTACGTCTAAATATAACATCAAATTATAGCGTAGCCAAATCAATCTTAGCACCACCCACTTTAATTTCTTGTATGGTTGAAACATTAATCATACGATATTCTTCTTTCTCCATATCAAATACAGGCAATAAATTGCGGGCAGCGGCGTCGTATTTCAATTCGCCTCCCTTAAGATGCTTACGCACCCCTAACCGCGCTACCATTTTTCGGATCGTACCATCCTTCTTAGTAAATACAACGGAGAATATTTTACCGTCGTTAACCATTTCTTTAAACTCTACTAACAGCATAACCTTTAATTTTTAATTACGTCTAAATATAACAATAAAAGAGTGGGGAGCCAAACCTGGCTCCCCTAGTCCCCATAACGCGGGTGTAATTAAAAATGGTTATGATCGGGGACTCTCTATTTCTTCTATTGCCATTGTTAAACCGTCTAACAAACCGTATGCGTAAGGTGTTGTGCCTGTTACCTGTGATTTCAATTCAATCAACTTGGTGGTTAATTCTTGCTGGTTCATGGTTAGGCGTTTTTAGAGTTATTTACCAATTCTTGAGCCAATTTATTGATATACATTTCTCGTACTCGTTCATATGTAGCCGGGCGGCCTAAGTTTACATAATGAACTTTATATGTTTTCTTACCTGGTGTTTGTTCAATCCGGATACTGTCAGTATAAACACTATCCATTGCTCCTACTTGCACCCAATGACCTGTTTCAAATTGATGACCTACAGTTCTCAAAGCCGTTTTAGTCAATTCTAAATCAACTGCATTTTCTTTATTTTGAATAAACTTCAATCTAGTTTCAGCCTCATACAACATGTTGTTAGTGACCTCAATTCCTGCTTTATATTCGTTTCGGAGTACTTTTAGTTTAGTTAAAAACTCACTACCCTTCAATTCAATTTGTTCTGCAATCTTACCCCACTGAATCAAACGTGAAACATCTTCACTGTAAGATGATGGTACACTTACTTCTAATTTGGTCTCATCATCACCATATGTCTCGTAATACAAAACTGTAAACTGACCAGAATATTCATTATTGAAGCTAAACTCAGCCCGTTCAGAACCAATATTCAGATTTGAATATTCTACATCTTTCAAATCAAACACCTCATGAAACAAAGAACTAATTTTCATAGCCTTGTTATTGCGTGCTTCTTCTTTGATGGCTTTTAAACCTTCAATTTGCTCAATCAGTTGCTCTTTCATAACCTTTTAATTTTTAATTACATTTAAATATAACAAAAATATTCTGGGTAGCCAAATCAATCTTTAGAGATTGACCTGGTTGGCATGATCAGCAGCCTGTTCATAACTTGAATAAGCACCATACAATTCACCATCAAAATATGGATCCATTTCGAGAGTCAAAGCCAAACTAGCATTTACAACTGAGGCCACATCTTGTTCAACCACTACATAAAACATTCCATTCATAACCATTTATTTTTTAATTACACCTAAATATAATAAAATTATCGGTGTGAGCCAAGCGCTAATTGAACCTTCATAAACAAATAGTTTACAATATCTTCGTGGTCAAAGTCTTCTTTATTTAATTCGAAAGCCAAACTCTTTGTTACCTCATCAAAAATCTTACTGTCGGCAATACGAACCAAGCCTTCCATACGTTCGTAGATGTCGTCTTCATCTTCTTCGAACTTCAAGTTATTCAACCCAATAATATAACGTGGGTAAGTATAACCTTGAGTATCAATCAAATAGTTTCTATTTCGAGTAAACAAAATATAAAACTGCTGTTCCCCATCTAGATTCTCAATATCCATTAAGTCAGTATCTGGATTAAACATAAGAACAGGAAACGTACTAATTGCCTTTTGAGTTTCTTTATCAAAACTACTAAAATCTACTGAGGTGTTAACTTCATACACTGAATTCACTTTGCGGTGGTAATCCAAACGGATCAACTCATCATAAACCTCTTCTGACATTTCTTTTGCTTTCATAACCTTTAATTTTTAATTACGTCTAAATATAACATCCCTCTCTGGCGAAGCCAAACCTGCTCCCCACCCTTATTTTATTAGTCCTCTATTTCAATATCATTTCTATCAATAAAACTAACAGAACCATTCCCAAATTGAATTTGGATAATATCTTCATCAACTTCATCACTAACAATATCTACTTCAAATTCCTCACCTTTTAATACTTTTTCCTCTTCCATTATTGGATCTCCAAAATCATCAAATCCAATACAACATTCAATAAACATTTCTTTTAAAAACTTAATTTTACTCATAACCATTTATTTTATCGGGATCAAATCAAATTCGTGACACCCATCACCTTCATACTCAATGATAAAACACTCATCATCAATTACACTCATAGGTACCACTACTGGGTAACCATCTACAATGTTTACAATTAGGTGAGCTTCACCATCATACTTTACTTTGTCTCCTATTTTCATAACCATTATTTTTATTTGATTAAATATACGAACGTTCTCTTAAATACCCAAATCCTTCCGTTCGTCTATCAGATATTCTACCTGTTCTATAGGCATAGTTAACATCAACTGCCTTAACATCTGCCATTCCATTCCTACTTTTTTAAGTATAAATTGCATTGTTTCACCATCACAATCCATATTGTTTAGCAAATCAATTACTGTGTCTACTACAACTTTATTATCTTCCATAACCATTTAATTTTTAATTACATTTAAATATACAAAATATATTTTGGGTAACCAAATCAAAACTGAATTAAGTGAATAGCTTTAGTCCCTACACTCTTACCATCTTTGTATACTGTATAGTTAGGGTCCATTCCTGACAACACAATATCATCTAACAACTCATAAATGGTCTCAAACTTCTTTTTGTAGTAAGGGCAATTTAAATGATACATAACCGTTTCGTTTTTAATTACATTTAAATATACGAATAATCCCCCTGTTAGCCAAGCTTGGCTTGCCGGAAAAATTTACGTATATTTAGGTGGGGAACCCTAGGCAGGAGTCTGTAAGTAGCCCCAGGGAGAATATAAAAGGGGGGCCCCCGCCCCCCTGTATCACTTACCTCTTAAGTGACCTTAATACACTGGCTTCTCTCTCTTAATCTTCTCTTCAAGTGCCTTCAAATGCACTCCAAAATCAATCATTCTCTGTTTCAAAGCTAATCTTGCTTCTCTTGGAATACGGGGCGCTTCACTACGACCTTGATACTCATTATTTGCTCTTGAATACTCTGGATGTTTCATAACCTTTAATTTTTAATTACACCTAAATATAACATCTATTTTTAATGTAGCCAAACCTTATTTTGCGTACAACACAATAGCAGTTGAGATAAATGTGATCACCGCGATAACAAATGCTTGCTTTTTCATAACCTTTAATTTTTAATTACGTCTAAATATAACAAACTACTTTTGAGGAGCCAAAACCTTATCAATTAACTTTAACAATGTTTCAGGAGTTTCAACTATTGAAAATCCACCATTATTATGAGTTGTAACTCCTACTCTGGTATTTTCTTCTTCCTCAACACGACCGTAATTCATTCTTTTAGGAACTCTAAAAAAATGCCCTATTTGTTCAACATTTATGTATATTGATGATTTGTCTTTAAGACTTGTAACTTTAATAATCTTCATAACCATTTAATTTTTAATTACGTCTAAATATAATAAGAAAAAAGTGGGGGGCCAAGCCCCTCACTCCATTTCTTCAATATCATCAATCCGTTCTTTCAAAAACTCAATCATTCGTTGACGGTAACGCTCATCTCTTTCATTCTCAGCTTCACTCCAAATGTTGTCAAAACAATCTACCAAATCGTGGTAAGTGTTTTCGAACCTGCAATAACTCATGTTTGCCATAACCTTTATTTTTAATTTTTAATTACACCTAAATATAACATCTATCTTTTGGGTAGCCAAACTTATTCCTGAGAAAGTATTGAATTTACTTCATCATATGTCTCCTGTAAGTAGCGAATAATATCTTCTTTGGAGAGATTATCTTGTTCATTTAGGATAAATTTGATATTACCCTCGTGCTTACCTAATGCACTTGCAAAACGCATTGCTGTTTGGAGCATGTTGATGAATTCGTTTCCCATAACCTTAATTTTTAATTACACCTAAATATAACATCTATCTTTTGGGTAGCCAAGCCTATGATTTTTTCTTAACATTGGCCTCAAACTCCTCATCAATCTCAATTAAACGAGCAATGATCTGTTCTTTAGTCATTGTGTCATTTCCTTCTTTCAAGAACTGAGCAAAGCCTTGATACTTACCTAACGCCTTAGCCATTTGGAAAGTGATACCTGAGAAACTGTTTTCAATACTCATAACATTTATTTTTTAATTACACCTAAATATAACATCCCTCTCTTACGAAGCCAAACCTACTTTCCTCTCCCCCCCCGGGGTAGGTTTCCCCAATATAAAGATAATAAAGATTTCTTAGGGGGCCAAACAAAATGTCAAAACTCTGTCAAAAGAATGTCAAAAAAATGGTGATAGATCTTGCCTATTAACCATAGGGGTGGACAGGGTTTGCCTATCGCGTGGAAAGATCTCCCCCTCCCCCAGAAGATCCCCCGGGGGTAAAACCCCTTTGTCAGCTTTTTTTGTTCTTTTTTTAAAACTTTGTCAAAACTCTGTCAAAAGAATGTCAAAAGAGATGGGGAAGCCAAACAAACCCTGTCAAAACTTTTATCATTTTTTGATATATCCTTATATCTCTTATCGAGACTAAGGCTTGGCTTGTGCATGTTGAGGGGGTTCACTCCCCCCACCCCTCACCCCACCCACTCGTCCGCCCGTTTTCCACACACATCCGTATCTCCTTATCTCCCAATATACATCTATATGTAGCAGACCACATTTGTATCTACTTATATTATTATCTTCCTATATTATTATCTAATTATCTTTATATCTCATTATCTACTTAAATCCATAGATATGGGGTGCTAGTTTTCCCAGCACCCCACACACACTTTACACACATCAGTACATCAGTACCACGTACGTACTACGTACGTACGCGTTAAATTCCGGTGTTATTATTTCACAACATAATACTCATCCAATACTCCCTGTTCTCGATACTCGGCTACCGTTTGTTCTAGGTCCTCATAATCGTTTTTAGATAGTACCTCGATGAACTCTTTATTCTCATCGTATCCTCCTTCTCCGTCGTCCTCCAATAGTGAGAGTATTACTACTTTACCCTGAAGTTCCTCATACGTGTAATCGAGTTGCTGGGTATTGTTATTATTGTTATTCATATTGTTATTTTGTTTTTGTTTTATTCCAATCGATTCCATACACTCCCAATAGCACCAATATTCCTACTATTGTTAGTAAAATTATTTGAGTATGCATTTTAATTGATTTTATTGATTTCAACCACATCATAATCTGAACTCATGTTCATCATAAATTCAAGCCAATCTTCTGCTTCTGTCTCGGTTTCAAATACCTGGGTTTGGTCTACAAACATTTCACCATTACCCGCATCATAACCTACCTTAGCTTCAAACATAACTACTTGTTTTTTAATTTATATGAATATAACATCTGTTCTTTGAGTAGCCAAGCCTTTAGGGGCAAATGGAAATACTCTACCACCAACTACTCCTTTCCTTATTTCTTGAACAGCAAATGATAAACCATCTTGCTCATGTACTACATGCCATGTTTTATTCTCGTATAATATCGTTTTATCATAACGTTTTTGGTTAATTTGACACTGTTGACGTTTTTTACGAGCCATGGTTTTAAAATGGAGTTAAAACAACCCTCCTATTGGAGGGTCGTATATACGGATATTGGGATGGGGAGGTGTTAATAAAAAGCTTAAAGTTTGAACTTTTTTTATCTCCATCCAAATATAATGAATAGAATTTTTTTAAGTATTAGATAATGTAAGGGTACATTTGAATTACTCATATCTTATTTACTTTTTATTTATCTAAATGTATGATAGATATTTTAGGTAGCCAAACCCGTTAGTATGGTTTTTCTGGGGAGAATAAATCAGATTTATATTTTTTCTCGTATGTATCCATTAAGGTCTCAAGAAAAGTTTCACCTTTTAGGGTAGGCTTTAATGGTCTATAATCTATAGTCCCATTTTTATAATCAAACCTAACATCGTAAGCCTCTGGATTTTCTTGTGGATCAACTCCAAATAATTTAGTGGCAATGCCATCTACATTATCTATAGTGACTCCTTCTAATTTAAGTAGGTTATCAATAATATCATCTACATCAAGGTAAAGGGTTTCATATTCTTTACTAATAGTGACTTCTTTTAATGCTTTAAAGATTTCTTCTTTAATTATCTCTCGTAGTATTGATTTTTTCATGTTAATAAATATGTGTTAATTTGATAGAGGTGCTTTAGGGGTGTAATTATATCAATTTAAAATAGAGAAGAGCATTAATAGTACTTTTTTATAATCCAAATCGTGTTT
>Ga0208224_1000235_pt1 | contig 10140 bp, 16 predicted proteins | sample LakMenEpi26Oct09_FD_150735 | JGI IMG/M metagenome (GOLD analysis project Ga0208224, IMG submission 150735) | Freshwater microbial communities from Lake Mendota, WI - 26OCT2009 deep hole epilimnion (SPAdes) | ecosystem: Environmental > Aquatic > Freshwater > Lake > Epilimnion/Euphotic zone ... | reverse complement strand
GATTCATCAGATAAAAGAGTGTCAGGTTTAAACGCCATAAGATATGTATTACAAAACATACCATACACAGGAAAAAATGAAGAGTTTTTAAATAAAGAATTTCCTGAAGCATTAACAGTATTAAAACCAGAGTAATGAAAGACTTTATCCGTTATATATTAAAAGAAAATTTACCAAAAAAAGGTATTATAATAAAAGAAGGTGTTGAAATTTCTGAAGGATTAAAATATCACAAAGAATACAATTTACCTATAGTTGAAAATGTGTATAGACCTTTTTCAGATGAATATTTCTCATTAATAAATGAAGCCCGTGGTCTTTGGAAAAATGGTTTGGTTGAACTTTGCGAAGATGATGAATGGTTGTTATCAACTGACATCGGAAAAACCGCAATGTTTGAAGGTGAAGAAGTTTGGTTAGATATCCCATTTTTAGACGAATCAGAACTTGACGAAATTGGGTTACATTCGGCAGGTGTAGAGGGTTTTTTAGATACGTTAAGAGAAAATCCTGAATACATTGATAAATTAGGATTTAATTCATTATCAGATGTTAAAGAATATATTCGTACAAATGGGTTAAATGATTGGCAAGAATTGAGAGATGAACTTTCAGATTTGACAAATGAATCAATTAATGAAGCCGAATATAGAGGTAGAAAAGTTAATTTAAATTCACCATTTAGAACATCAGGAGGACCAAAGAAATTTGCGGTATATGTAAAATCTCCAAGTGGTAATGTAAAAATTGTAAGATTTGGTGACCCAAATTTGAGAGTAAGAAACAATAACGCTGGTGCAAGAAAAAGTTTTAGAGCTCGTCACAAATGTGACCAAAAGAAAGACAAAACTAAAGCAGGATATTGGGCGTGTAACGTTGCCAGATATAGAAAGAAATTAGGAATTAAATCTTCATCTCCTTGGTAATTTAGTTATTTTTATTTTGTGAACTTTCCTTTTACACAAAAAAATGAAGACGGATATATTGTCCGTACATTTGCACATGATGTTGAATCAGAAGAATTAACTTGGCATTACGATTTACACGAAAGATTTGTTGTTTGTGAACACGATACTGATTGGCAAATCCAATTTGATAATGGATTACCAAAACAAATAAAAAAAGGTGAAACAGTTCATGTTCCACCTTTAGTATATCACCGAGTTATAAAAGGTACTGGTAATTTAACTGTTAAAATTAAAGAAATTATTTAACAATATACAGTTTGAAATCGCTACTTAATGGTTTTTCATTCTTAAAAAAGTATTTTGTTGTCTTACCATTAACTGTAATGTATTTGTAAAATCCTGAAGGTACTGTAGCACCTGTAGGTAGCTTAATTGATTTTTTATCAAACACCAATACAATTTTAACTTTTACAGTTGATGTCTTTGCCAGTTCTCTTTCATGTACCTCCAACAATCTCCAAGTTCCACGATTTAGGTATTGGTCCTGTAAACAACAATTTAAGAAAGTGAATGTTGAAAATAACATCTCTTTAGTACAGTTGAAATCTGCTGCTGGAGCCAAATGACCTTTATCATAAATGTTATTTTCATAATCTTTACCGTCAGATGTTTTGATTGAATCAACCGTAAAGAAATCCATTCCTGTTCTTGGTGCGGTACCATTAGGACATTTAACAATATATTCCACCCATAAAGGTTCTTCTAAAACCTCAGAGTACATTCCTTTAAAAATTTGATTTTGAAAAAAAACCGAATCTCTTAATTTAGTTTGTGAAAACAAAAATGTTGGTAGTAAAAACAATATGATTAATAATTTCTTCATACCGATAAATACTACCAATAATTTTATTGCTCAAGTGTCATTTCGTATGACCTAATTTCCTCAATAGCGTCCTCATATTCAATATATCTTCTTTCATTTAGATTAGTTTCAACAACTCTTGTAGGGATAGGGATATGTTGTACCGCTTCATTAGTTGGAGATGCGTCTTTTTCCATATTGTTTTTATTAAATGATTCCAACCAATAATTTTCACCCAATTCTTTATTACTTAGAATCTTTTTACTTGTAACAATATTTTTAATCAATTGGAAAGTTTCAAAATCTAATTCTGTCATTAATGAATCAATTCTATCGTCTTTTGAATTCCAAAAAGAGATTTCACCTGAACCACCATAATGATTTTTATACGCATGTATCGCCAATTTATAACCCGTTGATTTATTAATACAATAAATTAACATACCATTTTCAGTGTAATTAAAAAATTGATATGGGTTATTTTTACTAGCTGTACACCATCTTGTGCTAGAACCATATTTCACTGAAGACTCGTGTGTTAATGGTCTTAATACACACCATGTATCATTTTCTAAATCAACATGTATTTGTTTGGCAAATTCTTTACCAATATTTTTAATTTCAGTTTGTGTTACTAACTTTTCAACCTCATTAATATCTTTAATCTGATTAATATCAACATTTGAAAATTGATTTTTTTCGTAATAAGTCATGAATGAAGTAAGTAAGTCACGTTCATGATTATTAATTTTGTCAAACATAGTATACATCATATGTAAAGTTGTGTCACTTATTTTTCCTGGTGTCATATCAACATTTAATGTTGGATAATTTCTTAACATTGAATCTTTTAACTCGTGTAGTTCATGTTCACCCCAAGATTGAACCCTTTTTTCAAATTCACTATTAACAATGTTCATCATCATTGGAACAAATTTGTTTGTTTTTGACGGGTCCAACATTTCCAAACAATCAAACAATGACATTGTCATCCATTCAGGTGCGGTCTCTTTAAGTTTTTTTAATTTTGTCATACCTAATTAATTTCTTAAAATATAGGAAATAAAAAAAACCGAGTCAAATAACTCGGTTCTTTTTTTGCGGAAGATGAGGGACTCGAACCCCCGCGCCAATTTCTCAGCCTAACAGTTTAGCAAACTGCCCCCTTCACCGACTTGGGTAATCTTCCAAAAAAAAATCTTGGGTCGGTATCCCAAGATTTTGCGGAGGCTTAGGGATTCGAACCCCAGGATGCCTTTCAACATCTTCAGTTTTCAAGACTGACGCAATCGACCGCTCTGCCAAACCTCCGTAGTGATTATAAATACAAAGTTATATAGTTTTGTCTGAAATATCAAGACTACCCTCAATAATTTGATTAATCCTATTTTTTGCTCTGTCACTAATTGGAATTGGGTTACCTTCATCATCAATCCTAACAAACGTAATTTGTGTGTGTAGAATTACGGTTTGTTTTCCTGTATAAACACTATGTGACCTTGCCTCTAAATAAAGAGTTATTGATGTGTTTCCAACTTTAACAGGTTTACCATATATTTTGAGTAGTTGACCTTCTTTACCTGGTTTGATAAATCTACATTCATCCAAAGCGATTGTAACCAATCTTGGTGAATCACAAAGTTGCATTGATAGTCCTGATGCTGCAGAATCAACCCAAGCAAGTATTTTACCCCCAAATAAATTTCCGTGAAAACCCAAATCTGATTTTTTGATTGGGTGAGTGTTTAACAATTCCATGACAAAAATATACAAGATTATTTGTGGAAATCAAATTGATTATGTATCTTTGTTATATGAAACGCCTAATTATATTCCTTTTTGTTTTAATGACAATATCTGTCAAGGCACAGAGAAACTACAATAACGGTAGGACTTGTGATTTTATCTTGGTTCAGGGTGATACATCTTTAATAACAGGATTTAATGGGTTGGACAAAAAAGACTTTGGAATTTATTTGGGTGTTAGGTATGGTGGTTTATTTAGCGGTAGTATTTTTTATACACCATTCAACTCAATCAATAGGTTGGGGATTTCCAAAGGATATATGAAAGATGGTATTAGACTAAGTGGTGGTATTAAAATAACACCAATAGGAACAAATAGTTTTGATTTGAGACCTGAATTTGGTGTGTCTTTACACCCAATTCGTTTGATTAGTCAGGACCCAAATTCATTTGATATTGTTCTATCGTATTTCCAATCAACAAGCGCTCGATTTGGTTTCGGTGTTTCATTCCCAATACAATACCGTAATAACTTTAGATTGTAATATTTATGGTATATGGAAAAATTAGAATTAAGTAAAAATGTAAATAAAACCACAAAAATTATCGAATTTGCACTTAAAGAAAGATTAGGTAAAGGATATCAGGTTAAATTTGAAGTTGCCGATACTGATTATGATAACAATGTGTTGATTTCAATATTATATGTTCTTGATATTTCATTTAATGACCCAGATACTAATTTAACAATTAATGAAATTACAAATGAGCTGACAATACAATCAGACGCAATTTATAATTTATTAAATAATAAAAAAAGTAGCATTGGTCCCGATGGATTGTTCGGTCCTTACAGAAAAGAAAATGATTATATACCACCTTTAGTTAGAAGTATTGATTTTAATACTGATTTCTTTGATACTAAGTGGATTTTTGAAGTTATCATTAATTAACATTTTATTATTGGTTTTGGTGTTTCATTCCCAATTCAATACCGAAATAACTTTAGATTGTGATATTTATATTGGATGGACAATTCAACCATAGAACAGATTAATAGGATTTTTAAAAGTAAAAAACTAACTTGGTGCGGTAATTTTTTGAGGTATGATGAAAATGCCAACCAAGATTGTTACGATTTTACTTTTCAAATTAACAAAATCAAACCCATGATTTCTGTTGGTGAGTGGAAAGACCATGCCCTTGTTGATGTTACTTTACATGTTGACCCAAATACCATACTCGGAAAACTTGTATCTGGTGAATACAAAGACATTTGGGGGGATAGTGAACAGTTATTACGTTTTTACCCAATTAAAAATGGTACTGCCGATAAAATAACAAAAGCCTTAAAATTAGTTTCTGATTTAAATGTTATTGTAACGTCAATAAAACCTATTCTTGTTAGTGATAATAAAATTGTTGAGACAATTATGGAACAAAGAACTAATAGAAATAAAGTTCGTGAAATTGTCAGGAATATTTCTTTTGATTTAAAAAACGATTTACACAGTACACGAATGAAACATTTAGGTTTGTTTGATGTGGGATTTGATGACCCAATTGATGTTGAATTGTACGTTAATTATCCCGTAGTTTTTGATAAACGTAAAAGAAAGAAAAAAAACCAAGAATTATTAAAACCCTATAATGTTGAGGGTCATTGGGATGAGGATTTGTATGCTATTAGAATCATCGTAAATATTGATAGTCAAGCAGATTTATCTATGATGTATGATTTAATTGGTGAATTAAATGATGTTGTTACACATGAGTTAGAACATGTAAACCAATCAAAAGGAGGTTATGAGTTTCCTGAAAAAGAATATAAGCAAGATAAAAGGTATTATCTACAACAACACGAAATTGAAGCTCAAGTTGTCGGGTTCAAAAGAAAGTCAAAATTACAAAAAAGACCAATTGAGGAAGTTATTCGTGAATATTTTGAAAGAAGAAAAGTTAGAAAAAGTTTAATCAATCTGTTTGTTGAACGATTGATGGAACATTATAACGCTTTTAATTAATTATTTTTTAATAATTCTATTCACAATTTCTTCAAGAGATGAAGATGCTATGTGAAATACACCAATTGCCGCAATTCTTTCCACTAATTTTGAAACATCATCTGATGACATAACGTGTCCTTGAATTGCCATAGTTAGATACCCAACTAACGGTATCATGTAAATATAACTAATAACATCGGATAAAAATGCTGCGGAGTTTCCTAAGGTACCTAAAAACCCTTTAAAGGCTGTTATAAGTTTTCTTGATTTAATAATAGAAGTTCTAAATATGTCTTCTAAACCCTCTTCTTTTATTTTGGGTAAAAGTTCTTTTAAAATGTTTTTTCCTTCATTAAACAAGATGCAAGTGGTCGCCACAATCACCATGAGTGTTTGTTGTTCCGTCATTTCAGGATATTTTCCTTGTAAAAATTTTTCTAAAGGTTCTACTAATCCACCAACAGCGGCACCAAAGGTTAATAATATTTTAAAATTAAAACCTAATCTTTTTTTAACTCTTTTATATAAACTAGCTGAAAAATCTATACCATGTTCATGTATAGTTTTTAAAGTATCATTTAAACTTTCGGTCAAAATTAATGTTCTTTGACTTTCTGTAATTAAAACATCCATACTAATAAATACTTTGATATATTTATTCTGTATAATATGTCACAATTAAATCCAAAATTAGAACCTGGTGATAGAATAGTTTTACTCCATATGGACGACCCATATAGTGCGATTCGTATGGGTACAAAAGGTACTGTACTTAAAATTGTAACACTTCCATTTGGAATGGGTTATCAATATAATATTAAATGGGATAATGGTTCTACCTTAGATTTATTACCTGATACAGATAGTTGGATATTAGCAACAGCTGTTAAACCAAAGACAAATTTAACAACTGAAGAATTTAGTCAAGAATTAAAAACTTTATCAAAACATAAAGACATTATTAAGAATATGGATTATAGACCAGTTCTTGATTATCTAAAATTGGTTCAAAAATCAGGATTGGTTAATATGCTTCAGGCAATGCCATTTTTAATGACAGACTCACACGATTTACATAAATTGATTTATAAATTTGATGGTGAACCCGATGATTATCCTGAATTATTTGAAAATGTTGATAATGTAAAACAAATTTTGGTTTCTGAAACAATTAGAATTATGGAAGAAAACAATATGGAGTTTAACGATATTACAATCAATCGTGTTTTTCAAAAAGTTTGTAAAGCGGTTATGGAGATGTACGTAAGTTTATACTCAACTTACTTTAAGAAATAAGTTCGTATTTATATTCCCCATGTGTTTTAATTGGTATTACGGTGTGTACTAAAAATACTGGTGACAATTCCCCAAAGTAACCATTTTTAATGTTGTAATCAAAATATTCTTCAGCTTCCAACCAAGTCATTCCATCTTTACACAAACTATCAATAATTTGTTCTTTTGAATATAGTATTCTACGACCTTCAAATGAATCAACAACACCGATTATTGCGTGTTCATACCCATCTAAGAGTACCGAACCCTCACAATATTCATCAAGGTCTAATATTGGACGTGTTTCCATTACGGGAAAAAATAATAAGAAATCCTTTTTTCAACATCAAACACTACAATACCAAGACCACCATCATCCATTTTCTTAATAAGGATATCCATATTTCTTTTTACCTTAGTATTAAAAGCTTTAATAAGACCAACACCATCAACATTTGTGTAAGATAAAATATCATAATTTACATCACCGTTTGATATCATACCAGTATTGTTATCAGAAACATTAAATGTCCAAACAGTTTCAAAACGAGTAACATCATTATTAGAAACAAAGTCCCACTTACTTTCTTGATAGTTATATATCATTGTGGAAGTTGAGATGGTACTTGTTTGAATTTTCGTGGTCGTGTATTGACCAAATAATGATGTTGAAAACAACAATAATAGGGATAGGAATATATTTTTCATGTAGTTAAGTTCAAATAAAAGGGTTCCACACAGAGTTCAGGGCTTTCAGAATAAATTACCAAGATACTACGACTACTCTAAATTATCTGTGTGGGAAACCCGAATAAAATCTACGCATAATAATTCGGTTAGTCAACATCTTCAATACGATAGTTACCATTTTTAATATCTTCTACAGTAATTTCATCACCACCTTGATACTCATCATATTCTTCTTTGGTGGTTTTTTCAATTCTAAAACCACCATCAAACATTGAATCAAAAAATTCTGTATTATCCGATAGGGTTTCCTCATCAGGAAATTGGAGGAAACCCAAAAGATTATCTTTAGACCAAACTTTAACAAAAACTTCCATTAGTTGTAGAACCTTTCTGCCAAGAATTTGAAACGACCACCTTGAACGTATTCTTTGATTTGGGATTTTGGTAACCAAAACTCAAACTCACCGATTTCTTCAATACGAAGTGCTAATTCTTCGTGGAAACGAGCTGCCTCAACTTTATCTTTGATGTACTTCAATCTCAAATTCTTAGCACATACTGGACCCATACCAGTCAAGATTGAGAACTCATCGGTCAATTCAGCTCCACAACAACGGCACACATCACCATTTTCTTTAGTCAATTTGGCACGAACCCTTACCGCTTTGGCACTGATGTGAGTAGTTCCAACCAAGTCAACCAAGATTGGCATGAACTCCAAACCATATTCTTCTTTAATTTTCAAAGCGATACCACGTTTGATACGGATAGATTCGTTTTTTAAATCAACACGAATTTCCATAGTTGGGGTTTTTTCTTTTTTGATAGATTTAACCGCCGCAGCAATTTGACGTTCAGATAAGTTTCTCCATTTAGTATAGTCATCTTTAATTTTCAAGATGAAATCATTAGAACCTGTGTATTTCATTATCAATTGCAAATCTTCAGAAAGATTTTCAATTACCAACTCTCCACTACGTTCAATACTTTTCAACGCTCTTTCAGCAATATCACACTGACGTTGGGTTAGAGATGGGTAGCGAGTCAAAGACTCTTTAAGGCTGTTTAAGAACTGGTTATTACCTTGATAGTTGCGGACTTTTTGTTCTGTTGTCATGGTGGTGGTTATTTGTTATACAAAGATACTACTTTTTTTCACTCCCACAACTATTTATATAAAAAAAGATATGAATGCATTTTTTGTAGGAGTAACACCTGAGGAAAGAGAAAACATCCTCAACAAACATAAAGAGGTATACAACGGATATAGAACTCTTAACCCAAGTCCAGTTGCCAATGAACAACCATTATATGTCCAAGACTTTGCAAATGACAAAGGTGGAATGGTCGTTAATAATAAAGGTGAGGTTAAAGCCTACACCAATATGGGTATAAATGAATCAAGAAAAAGAAAACCATACTTGGCTGATGAAGAAATGAAAGAAGGTGAGGTTGATGAATTCTTCTATTTTGACGTAGAAGATGAAGAAACAAAAGAAAAAAAACAAAAAGAAAGACAACAAGATTTAGATTCAGCATTATCTATTTTTGGCAAAAAAGATGATGAAGAAATTGATGAAGAAATGTGTGAACAATGTGGTGAAATGGAAGAAGATTTTGAAGATGGTGAAGTTGCCTCAGCTGTTCAACCAGCATACCAATTCCAATCACACGGTCCTGAAGATGTTTACGGAACATTAAAAGATTATGACTCAGAACACCCCCATCATGATTATGATTCAATGGAGGATGTTGAAAGATATGACCCAAGTGATGATTTAAGTTCAATGTTTGGTGATTTATCGGATGGTATGGCCTTTGGTGGTGGACCATCAGACACATTCCAACACGATGCTGGTGATGTTGATAGAGAAGGTGATGAAGGATTGGGTCAAGATACCGAAAATGATATGGACTTATCAATGATTAAATCACCATACACTTTTTCATCTGATGGTGCTGAAGAAGGTGATGATTATAGTGAGTTTAATGTTGAAGAAGAAGTTGATGAAGATTTAAAAGAATCTTTTTCAAAACAAAGAAATCTTACTTTGGAAATGTTCCAAAGAATGGGTAAATTTTTATAACTATTAAAATTTTCAATAATTAAATCCTCCAATAATATTGGGGGATTTTTTTTATTTATTAAAGAACTATATCCTTTTACAAAATATTATGATATTTGTTATTAAATAAACTTTTTATCCATAAACAAATGGAAGTTAGAGAAATTGTTGAAACGGTCATTAAAGACCCTTTATTAGAAGTTAGATTTAGAATGAGTACTGATACTGATGAGGTTATTAGAATTGTTGAGTTTGACTTACAAGAAATTGAAGATTACGGTTATAATGTAATTACGGAAGATTTTGATTTATTTGATTTTGATGATGATGAATGGGATGACGGTGAGGTTGAGATGGATGGTGATGAGTCCTTAGAAGTTGATGAAGATGAATTAATATCATTTATGAATGAGTTTTTCTTAATAAATGACCACGTACCACCAGCAGAAATGTTTTAATTGATATTTATATACATGGCAGTCAAGACACTTGATATAGACACACTAATTGACATTTTTAATGAATTGGCTCAAAACAAAAATGAAATGGGTGAACAAGAGGGTGAATCAACATCGTCAACATCATCG
>Ga0208224_1000233_pt1 | contig 10162 bp, 23 predicted proteins | sample LakMenEpi26Oct09_FD_150735 | JGI IMG/M metagenome (GOLD analysis project Ga0208224, IMG submission 150735) | Freshwater microbial communities from Lake Mendota, WI - 26OCT2009 deep hole epilimnion (SPAdes) | ecosystem: Environmental > Aquatic > Freshwater > Lake > Epilimnion/Euphotic zone ... | reverse complement strand
GAGCGCTTTTATAGATGGCATCGTAATCTTTCTGACGGCCAAACCCCATATCCCCAAACCTTGTATCCCCCTTATACCACATATGAATAATATTGTCAAACCTTTGTATGCATGGTTTGGGCATTATATACCAAACCTTTGTATTTGTCAAGCCCATTTTATGCCAAAACCTCATAGAAATTTTATCCGAATTTGCTCAGAAAATAAAGAAAACCTTCATAAAAATATATAAAGGTTTGAAAAAGTTTTAAAAATCAGGAAATAATTTATAGTGGTTTGTTAGGGTGTATATACTATAGGGGATTGTGGGTATCATCTTGATCCCCTGGCAAAATCGCCTGGTACGGGGAAGAATTTTGCTCCATCGTAATCTTTTTTTCAGAAAGATCTTCCGCCGAATTTAGGCGGGGAGGGAAGAATGCCTTGAGAGTAACAACACTATACAACATACCACATAGAGCACCTACTGCTTCATTAAACATAACAGAGTCAGAAGTAGAATCATGTCTACGAGATTTGTTTTCATACATCTTTGCAAAGTGATGTGGGGCCATGTCTTTATTATACACCTGATATGAAGGTTTGACAAATAAAGGTTTGTATGGTATAAGGTTTGGTACGGGGAAAAGAAATCGTCCTTCGTAATCTTATTCTGGGGAAAATAAATGGCTGATCGTAATCTTATTCTAGAGAAGGTTTTGCACCATATGTCTGGTTTGATATGATTTCCTCGGGGAAAATCTCAGGGCAGGGATTGCTCCCCTGGATTTTTCTTAGCATAGGCAAACTCTAGGACAGTAGTTAGATTAATCTCTTCCAAACCATCAACCTCTGCTTCAGTGATCTCTAATAGTTTAAACATCATATCAATGCTTTCCTCTACATACTGTTCACCAAGCGGCGTAAGGCTGGTAACCAAACCTTCTGCCAAGTAATACGCCATTGGCACACCAATGTCGTTGTAATCCATAAAGGCACTAAAGTTATCATCATCACGGAAATCAATCCATAGTTGACCTAGTATGCCTGTCTTATCTGCGAAGTCCATTTGCGGGTCCTTTCATCTCTAACATAAGTTTATCATACTCTTCCATAGATGTCAAACTCAAAACCTCTAGTCTGTGGTAATTTATTAGTGGTAGGTTTCTTACTACATAGTATCCTACTCTTTCTAAATCTACCGCAAAATCTTGGGTAAGGAGTCTGCCTAACTGTTCTGCCATTTTTGTTTCTTTATTATGGGTTGCCGTTCGTCTTATTGAATAAGCCATAGTTGTCTCCTCTATTCCATTGTATCAAAAAAGTAGGGGGAGCGCAAGCCTACGAAAACCTACGCTCCACCCTTATTAATCTAAGGGACCCATTCCTTAGATCTGCTCAGCCAAAACTGGTAGGTATGCTGCAATAAATTTATCCCAGTCAACCACTACCGTGGAGCCCACGTGATTGATAGTTTCTTTAGCAATGTCGATTACGACAGTGGTCTCGCCTAAATCAAAGTTGGTACCAGTAACAGCATAAATACCAAACCCTGTTTCATCCAAGATAGAGTCTTGCATTAAATAACTAATCATCATACGGTTGAAGTAGGCATAGTCTTTCCACCTAGGCTTTGAATGCTGCAGGGCCATTGCTAGGTCCCGTTGCCATTCCGTCTCACCCCAGTGACTATAGAGTACTACAGAGGCCTCGTCCTCAACATCCTTGAATACAAAATTAATTCGTGCTCCCATTACTCTTCTTCCTTCCAAGATACAATTGATAGTTGATTTAAAATTTCATTGCAGAGGTCCGCTTCGTTATCTGATTCAGCCTCGTATCTAAATGTCATATAGTCACCTGTAGGTTCAAAGATGATCTCTACCTTATACTCATTCATTATCTTCCTCCTCTTCTTCCTCGCAGTTAGGGCAAGGGTCGTAGCCAATCTCAATGTCGCAAATAGGGCAAACGAGAGCAATAAACATAGGGTCTGCCAAATCTTCTTCTGTGTATTTAGATTTATCTAACATTGTGTATCCAATCCTACTAGGGTCATTTCTTCAAGTGTAGCACATTGTGGGCATTTATACAAATCGTGCTCATCAAAGGCATCTCTGATAGTATTATCAGGGTCCTCAAACTCAGCACCGCAGCCCTCACAGTAAAACCAGTTATAACTAACTCTGACTTGAATGTCAGTATTTTCAGGGAATGGAAGTTCAGTGATGAAGTATCCCAGTCTATTTACAAATCCCCATCCAGCCCATATATAGGACCCACCGTCGTCCCCATCACCATACATCCATATATGATTAGGGTGAGCCTTCTTTACAAATTCAACTTCTGCTCCATAGGTCTCAAACATCATACCGTCAAAGGATGCATCTTTATCTATATTGTTAGGAATAGGCTTGTAAGTCTCAACCCACTCTTCATACTCCATTTCAATAAAGTTATTCATTGTTCTTTATCCTGTCACTGATAGCAAAGGCCAGTTGGTATGTAAGGGCATAGACCTCCACGAGAGCGTCCATTCTTCCTTCTGCTCTTGTGCGTTCCATAGAGAGCATTGCGTCTGAGTAGCCACCTTCCCGCTCTTCAGTCTCAATCTCAATATAATCGTTCTCTGCTTCTAGCATTAGGTTTTTAAGTTCACCGTGTAGGATGTCAGTTCCTGACTCTCCCATATCAACTAGTTTCTGTAGTCGTGGGTCTAGTGTTGTATTCATCATTAGTCTATTGTAGCCTCTAGCACTGACAAAAAGTGGTAGCAGGCAAGAATCTGCCCATTGGTGGAGATATCTTCTATTTCTAACTCACGATACTCATCGTCCTCATAGTTAGAATAGTTATCCATTTTGGCTTGTAGTTCCTCAGAGTCTTGCTCCAAGGATAGCAGGTGTAGTCTTACATATTGCTCAAATGTTTTTAAGTCATCCATAGTATTAATTATACGGGTTCGTGTTGATTTTTACAACTTCACGGGGTGTGACCTTGCTCACATCTGTAATGATAGGCTCCCAAGCATCTTCAATACTAATATAAGCCATCTTCCTACCACAAGGGCATCTCATCTCTACAGATCCATTAGGGAATCCATAGCCATCCCTGGCGGTAAATTGAATGAGAGCATCACACTCATCAGGATCACAAACAAATGTATACTTACTCCACATTAGAAGTACCCCTCAGCCATTAGTCCTTCAAGGAAGTCTTTGGTTTTCCACAGGGTATTGTAAAGCCAAGGGTCATCATCAGAGTTAATAGTAGTCATAACAGACTGAACTCCTAAGATCATATCTAAAGCATCTACTTCTTCATATCCTACTAATGGCATTATCCTACCTCAATTCCTGCGTAATGTGCGATAGTATTAAGAGTGGTGTGGATGTGGCAGTCGCAAGCCTCTCCACCCATATTTTCCTCAAACTCTAAGTGAGAGTAATTGCTTTCATATATTTCATTGATTAGGTCGTCAATGGTATTCACTTTGTGTGCCATTCACCTAGTTCAGGGATAAATACATTTTCCTCTATATCCCATTGGGCATCATCCCAACTAAGTTCATCAGTCATTATCTTGCCAATTTCATCTATGAAGGTTTGCATAACGGCTTCTGCGTGGTGTGCATTCTTAGCCTTGATATTTGTGATAGAGATAGCAAGGTCGCAAGAATAGTAGTCTGCATACATTTCAGGGTTTTCTGTGATTTCTGTTTCTAAGGTCATACATATTCCTTTTCGTAGGCTGGGAGTGATGTTACTACTAATTCTAGCATTTCGTCAGGGTGTCTGTCAAGTACCCAATTAAGGGCCTCTCCAGCAGTTTTAAAATCAGAGGCAGTGGTGCTCTCGCCATAGCCTTGAATGGTTGCTTCCCAACAGTCAATGCCACCAGGAGAGCAGGAGTAGTTCATTTCATATATTGCCACTTGTTTCGTCATATATTAATTATAGCCTAGGGGTCTGACAAATGGAAGGTTTGGGGAAAAAATCAACCCTATCGTAAAGATTTTTTGGGGAAAATATATGCACTATCGTAAAGTTATTTTAGCAGAAATGTTGTGTGACACAAATCACATTCCCTCGGGGCCCCATTTACGCTTGCGATTCCAACGGGACTTGAACCCGTAGCCTCTACCGTGACAGGGTAGCGATCTAACCAATTGATCTATGGAACCTTGCGAGCAGTTTTAATTCTTGCTCAGGAATTTTTTGTTATGTCAGCGACATTACATTTTGTACAACTTTTAGCAAACGATTTTTTTCTGCGTTAATAGCAGGGTCAAATCCGCTTGCGCTTGCGAGAATGGATTCGTTAGAACCACCACGAGCAGAACGATACCAATCAAGGCGTTCAGTTAAACCATTGAAAGCACCCCAAGCGGTGTTAGCAATCATTCCGTTAAACTCACCTGTATAGATGTCGTTAATGGTATCAACTTTATTTTCCCATTTCTTGAAAGCACCCTTAGAATCCTTTTCAGGCTTAGGATAAGCAGCAAGAATGATTTTGTGAAAATCAGTAGCAGTGACTTCTTTTTCAATCATAGCCTTAGCCATAATATCAAATTCGTCCATATACTTGTTAGCCATTCCAAGAGTTTCACGAGCAATCGCAACCTTACCGCTTGCGGTTTGTGTGTGACGAATCTTGAATGATTGCTTGATACCATTCTTCTTCTTGATTGAACCAAGAGCAAGATTGAGAGTGTTAGCGCACACTACACGAACAGGTGTAATGCTTGCTTGAATAGCGATTGAACCATCGTGTGATGTGTTGATGAGCAAATAAGTTTTTACCTTATCAGCAACACCAGTAGGGTCAAGAATTGTTTCACGCTCTAATGCTAACGCACCAAATACAACACGACCACCCTTAATTGAGCCAGCCGTTTCCCAACGACCACCACCATCTAGAATATGGTCACCAAATGAAAACAAATCTTCATTCTGTAATGGAACATAACGCTCACCAACGACACCAAGAATGTCTGTCTGTGAATTGTCTGTTGGGTTAGTACGCAAAACATATTGGTATGCCTTGTCGCTTGTTAGGTGTGTTGGTGTTTCTAAATCTTCAAGGCGAACATTCCACCCATTGAGATTAGCAGCAGATAACATTTCTGTTGTTGTTTTTTCTTCTGTGAATACAGTTCCTAATCCGTGCCAAGCAGGTTCTCTGAATGAGGCGAATGAGGTCTTGCCATTTTGTGTTTCTAGTTCGTGAGCCACGATTTCCTTCTTTCTGTTGTTGATAGTCTAATCATACACCCACCCACTGACAAAAGTCAAATCGTATAGGCAGACATAGGGCAATTCGGACATTGTGGTAAAGATCACCCCTTCGTAACGGCGTGTCGATTTGACAAAAGTTATCCACAGGCCCCTCGGGGAAAATCTTGAGGGAATTTAAAGTGAGCAGTTTTTAAACTTGCTCAGGTTTATTAGTAGCCCCCTACTAAACATTCACCCTATCAACACTAGATGATAAGTAAGTTACTTCCTCACCATACTGTACAGTGTCAAAATCAATTTCGTGAATTGAGTTGATTGCTTCTTCTTCATTACGTGCATTTACTGTAATAGAGTAATTAACTTCAACTTCCAATTCAAATTCTTTTGAAAGTTCAAATCCGCAAATGTCTGCAATTTCTTGGCCCTCTGATTCATTCAAGGTACCACAGTTAATTGCTTCAAGCGTCCACTCTTGCATTGCTTCAACCATACGATTCTTATCTGCAGAATCTGCATATGAGCGCTGCGTTACTTTTTGGATGTGCTCTTCTAATTGTGCTACACGCAATGTTGCTTTTGCAAGCGAATCACGAAGAAACTCTTCTGTTGCGTTTACTACTTTGTCTCCTGTTGTTTGGTCCATTGGGGGCCTCTTTCTGTTTGTTGGTTAATTTAAGTATACTACTGGCCACTGACAATTGTCAAGGACCCTTGCGGGGAGCAGTTTTGATACTTACTCAGGTAGTTACACTTCTTGCAGTTGGTGTGAACTGGCTCTATAGTATTTCTGTGATCGCCCTAATCAGCCTGGCGAATTGAGAGAGGCTCTGAGCCCCTTGCCTCAACTATAAAGGGAGTAGGCACCTAGGTTAGTTTGAAACCCACTCCCAATTATTTAATTATAGTGAGCAGTTTATACACTTACTCAGGTGATTTCATTATCTAATTATAGATACTGTGCGATTGCGTTGTATGTTGATGTGGAAACTGTTTCCTCATCTGTCATCTTTAGCAGACGAATTGCGTTTGAGATTTCTTTCTTTGACTCACGATAAGTGCTAGAGTGAATTGTCTCAAAATCTTTTTCAGGTTCAGCAGGGAAAGTGCCTTCCTTAGTAACAATGTCAAAATCAACATTGAGTGTGTTGTTCCAAGAACGATAGTTGGTGCGTAGGTTTTCAGCCTTTGAGAAGTTGGCAATAGCCCACTCACCAATTTCCTTTTTCCAAGCCTCATAAGCAAGGGTGTGCTTTGCTTCTTTTGCGTTTTGTGTTGCGTAGTCTGCTTCTAGGGTAGCGAGTGCTTCCTCTAGTCCTGCGATTACACGAACTGTTGGGATTTTTACATTTATTGCTTTTGCTCTAGCCATTGGGTTTTCTCTTTTCTTTGTTGTGGGTTAGTTTCTATTATAGCGTGGGGGTCTGACATTGTTGGTGAGCCTTTTAGTATCTTGCTCAGGATAGTTCCTGCCACTTATTTAGAGTCGCTGTACATTGGCGACTTAGTCGTTAGACTACTTTGCTGTCCAAGTTGTCCAGCGTGTGTTTCCATTTACATCTAACTTAACACGAACTGCGTCGCCTGTCTTGTTAGGTGCGATTTCCAAGATTGTTCCTGTCACCTTTGACTTCTGTGAAGTGTATAGGTCGCCTACCTTGTATGTTGCGGTTGCTACTGTCATTTTTTTCTCTTTTCTGTTTGTTGGGCTGGTTTGCCTTATGTATTAAGTATAGCAAAAAATCTAAGAAATAACAAATCCATTTCCAAATAATCTCAAAATGTGAGACATTTTCTATGTGATTTGCGTCACTAGGTTTCCTGCTTATAATACAATTTTAGCAGAAAAATCTCAAAAATACAAATCCTGCCTCAAAATCTGGGGGTGAGAAACATCACATCGTAAACCTGCGTGTTGGATTTGACAAATGACCAGTCTTGCCCCCCGAGGAAAATTCAGGGATTAACCTGAACCTCCTAGAATGCTAACCATTACAATTAAAATCATTGCAAGGTATAACCATGCACTCATTTATTTTTTACTCGCACTGAATATGATATCACTCTTAGAGTATACACAAAGTGAACAAGAAACGCAAGCGCTACCATTTGTTGAGATAAGTGGAATTTGTTTATTATTCTCAGGACACTTAGCAGCAGGACGGCCAGTCATTTCTTTTACATCTGCTTGACCTATAGCAAAATTCTTAGCAAGGTATGCCATACGGACCCCACTATTAATTTTTAGATCAACGGCAGTTTTAACATTCTCACTATCAGCAGAGAAGTACAATGATAGATTAGACACATCCTTAAGTATAAGGGCAGCAGCCTTTACACGTGTATACACCCAGAATTGAATATCAGGATTGTTAGTGATTACATTCTTCCAGGCATTGGTATACTCATCGTTAAAGAAGTCACCGTCCCAATGAATGCGGAATAGCATAGGTGCGTCTTTCTTTACACAGTCTGCCTTGAAGTCATTAATCATATCAGTTAGCAATGTCTCCATAGTTAATTGATCAGCGTCTTTGAGCAAGGCCCAATTGTGTAATAGGTTAGCCCTTACACCCTTGAAGAGTTTTTCAAGTTTTCCTGCGTAGCATACGCTTTCACAAACACTAGTGGCACCAGGGCACGAGAAAGCCTTTCCAGCAGGTAGACCAAAAGTGTTTGCGATTGCTGCTTGCTTTCCATTTTTTGTGACAAGATTAGCCACCTTTCTATCGTTAGATCTTTTTAGTTTAAGTGTATTAGTAGTCAAGACCAAGGCTCATTTCTAGAGCAATGTCTTCGTTATAGGTTGCGGACATTTCTTCTAGCAAGCAATGAGTACATTTATCTTCATATGCGTCAACGGCATTTTCTTTACAAGAGGGGCATACGGTTGCGTAGTACTCATCTAGTATTTCATCGTTTTCGTAGGTCATAGAGGGTCTCCTTTGTATTTCTTTAATTGTAGCATTTGGGTCTGACATTTTTTGCGGTTGTAAGCCTTCTTTGAGGGTACGGCAGAGGCAGCATTAGAACGCCTTAGTTCCATAAGCCTGCGTAATTCCTCATTTGTTTTCTTCATATAGCAATACTAACACACATCTGATAAAAATGTCAAATCTGAATCGTGTGATTAAAATCACAAAAATTTTTCCCCGCCCAAAACCTGGGGAAAAGAAAAATGATCTTCTTAAAGATATTTTATATAGGTTACTGGTGAGTATCCACAAGTTATCCACAAGTTATCCACAGACACGCCCATCAGCGCCGAGTCCCTCGGGAAAAATCGCAGTTTTTATTCTGCGACCTTTCTTTTATTTATTCAACAGGTAAAACTTCAAACGCATTAAATTTTTCTAATTCGTTTTCGCTAAGTTTAGCAAAAACTTTATTTAAATTAAAAACTGCTTGAAGATCTGTATCTGCTTCAGTTACGAAACTAATTAAAACATTTTTCTTCATTTATTTATTCTCCTCAATCTCATCTAGTAGTTCCCAAAGAATTGGCTCTAACGCTTTTGCGCTTTCATCTAATTTTTCTTGAAGTGTTTTCATTTACTTACCTTTCTTGTACAAGAAATCCCACGCCTTACGGCATAAGATGATTGACTTACAGTTATCGCAACAGATAACTCCGTGAGGGTTTAGGTCAAGGTCATAGATGTCTATGCTAGTGCTAACCGCACCGCATACTGATTTGATTGGAACATAGGTACTCATTTATTACTCTCCATTACTTTTACGATTATGTCTAAATCTTTTTCTGTAAGTAGTACGCTGGCACTACCCCATAGGGCTGAGAGATAATTCTCTCCATAGTATTCTTTAGCAAGTTTTATTGCTAAGTCTTTTTTTTCATCTCTTATCATTTTGTATAAGATCCTTTCTTTATAATTTCATCTAGCATTTTTGCTAGTGGGTCTATCTGCTCGTCTGCTAGATAGTTTTCTAATTCTAATTTTTGAATTTTATCCATTGAGATTAACGCTCCCAACTTCTAGTAGTAGCATACACTACGCTATTGCGTGGAGTGTATTCAATTTCTTCTAGATTAGTTTCTAGAATTGTGCCTCTAAGGGCTAAGAGGTCTAAGTATTCGTTAGCCTCAATTTCTGAATTGAAGATAATTCCTAGACAGGTACTAAACTCTTTACCTAGAGGATAGCGTGGGTTAGTATCTAACTCCATACGATAGGATAACTTGTATCCTTTTACTTTTAGTGAATTCATTTTGAATTCCTTTCTTTAAGAGATTTACTTATTGTTCAATCTTTATACTAGTAAGTATAGCAGAGGGTACTGACATTTTGACCTGTTTTACGGGCGTGTCGTGAAACTATTTTTGTGATAAACCTCACATAAGTTATCCACAGCCTGTGGAAAACCCCCGAGGATTTTCTCGGGGCCCCAAAAATTAATTAATCATCATCGTCATCAATAAAAACATACAACGGAATTGAATCAGTGTAACCATACTGCGTTACTTCTCTTTCACCAAATTCATTTTCTGTTTGTACATCATAGTTATCACCAGTGGAATCACTTTCAATAAAAAGAATTTCAACAATGTCATCACCAATCTTGATTAAATCACCAAGCATTAATTGATCTGGCTGTAAGTTATCAGCGTGTATAAGTTTCATCTCCGTCATTGTATCAGACATTTTATTCTCCATCTTCATATTCATCTACTGGGTCAATAAACCAAGATAAGTGGTGTTGGTCTACAATAGCGTGGGCAGGTGCGTGGCTCATTCCCTTATAGAATACGCCTTCAGGCATAGCAATAAATCTATTGTAGTCCTCATCATAGTAAGCGTCAATAGCCTCAATACAAGGCTTAACCATAGATAGTGGAACGGGTGGGTAGTGATTACCCTGTAAGTGATAGGCTAATTGTGTTTCTAAATCTAACACGCTATCTGCTAATCCAATTGCTGTTATGCTTC
>Ga0208224_1000230_pt1 | contig 10179 bp, 10 predicted proteins | sample LakMenEpi26Oct09_FD_150735 | JGI IMG/M metagenome (GOLD analysis project Ga0208224, IMG submission 150735) | Freshwater microbial communities from Lake Mendota, WI - 26OCT2009 deep hole epilimnion (SPAdes) | ecosystem: Environmental > Aquatic > Freshwater > Lake > Epilimnion/Euphotic zone ... | reverse complement strand
AAAATGCCGAGCCTCGACATTTTCAACGACCAATATCCAGGTCGCTTCCCTGCCTATTGGGAAATCAAGGATTGGCCGAGTTTCGTCGAGACCGCGCAGTTCTTAAAGGGAACTTTTGGCGAACCTCGCGCGTTCAGCATCCGCGCTCATCACGCGTTGAAAGAACGAGTTAACGATTTCGACTTGGTGCACGACAACCAATGCTTGGGTTACGGAATTTTGAAGATCGAGAAATTGATACCCACCATCGTCACGCTTCATCACCCCATCACCAAAGATCGCAAACTGGAGATGGAACACACGGCAACCTGGTGGAAGCGCGAGGGTATTCGCCGCTGGTATTCATTTGTCAACATGCAGGGCAAAGTTGCAAGCAAGATGCCCCGCGTCGTTGTAGTTAGCGAAAACTCGATTGCCGACATTCATACCGACATGAAAGTTTCGCTCGATCGCATGCGTCTTGTTCCTGTAGGAGTCGACCCCGATTTGTTTGCACCTATTCCCCACGTTCAACGCAAACCCGGCCACCTGATTACCACCGCTTCGGCAGACGTCGCATTGAAGGGTCTGTCATACCTGCTTGAGGCGCTCGCAGTCTTACGAACCGAACGAGACATTCACCTCACCATCATTGGCCGGCCGCGCGAAGGTGCAAACGCGGATTTGATCACCAAGCTTGGGCTGAGCGATTGCATCACGCACGTATCGGGCGTTACCGATGAACGAATTGTCGAGTTGTATGCGGAAGCCGAATTAGCAGTTGTTCCAAGTTTGTACGAAGGCTTCAGCCTTCCTGCCATCGAGGCAATGGCAACCGGAACCTGCCTTGTTGCAACTACCGGTGGCGCATTGCCCGAAGTAACCGGGACCGACAACGACACCGTTTTGTCCTGCGCACCTGGTGATGCAATTGGCCTCGCCGCGGCCATCCGACGCGGTCTCGATAACGCAGAACTTCGTAACCGAATTGGTGCCGCAGGAAGGCAACGAGTGGTTGAACGATGGAGTTGGCGACACTGCGCTTCGCTCACTGTCGACCAATACCGTGAAGTGTTAGCCATGCCGCACAACGTAGAAAAACTTCGACGCAGGGATGCCAAGTAGCCGTGCTTACAGTTCAATTTGATCGACTGCCGATTGGCCCCGGCACCATGTTTCTGGATGCTGGTGCCGGTTTTGGTCGCCATGCATTTGAAGCAGCGCGCCGCGGCGCACATGTTGTTGCACTCGACTACGCCCAAGAAGAAGTGCTGGTGACCCGAGCAACGTTTGCAGCAATGTTTGAGGCGGGGGAAATCAGGGAGAACAACTTCGTTGGCGTGCTTCGTGGCGATGCCACGCGCCTTCCGTTTCCCGACAATTCATTCGATTGCATCATCACGTCTGAAGTTCTGGAGCACATCCAAGATGATGTTGCTGCACTGCACGAACTCTCACGCGTGCTCAAGCCGGGTGGCGTTCTGGCCGCAACTGTTCCGTCTTGGTTTCCGGAAAAGATCAACTGGATGCTGTCCGACGAGTACCACGCACCGCACGTTGTGGGTGGCCATGTGCGCATCTACAGCGGCACCGAACTGAAAGCGAAATTGCGCGCGGCTGGCCTCAACGTATTGGGCCAACATCGATCACACGGACTGCATTCGCCGTATTGGTGGCTGCGTTGTGCAGTTGGCCCAGCCAAAGAAGATCACCGCCTGGTTAATGCGTACAAGAAGTTTCTGGAATGGGACATTGTTTCGTCACCAACCCTCACTCGCGTACTCGAGAAAATACTTGCGCCGGTTCTTGGTAAGAGTTTCATCGTCTATTCCAAAAAACCATCGGGCGCCGCATAATGCTTGGCATACAAAACGACAACCTTGCTGGCGTGATCACTCACGACGAGTTGCTTGCCACCGCGCGAAGCATTGCAGCGTTGCAGCTTCCTAACGGCATGATCCCATGGTTCAAAGACGGACATTGCGACCCATGGAACCATGTTGAAACCGCCATGGCACTCGACGTCATGGGCATGCACGCCGAGGCTCGCAAAGCCTACGAATGGCTAACAAGTGTGCAGCGCGCGGACGGAAGCTGGCACAACTATTTCAAACCAGACCTCACCCTTGAGGACCCAAAACTAGACACCAACGTGTGCGCATATATCGGCACTGGCGTTTGGCATCATTGGCTCAGCACAAACGACGAAGCATTCGTTCGCAGCATGTGGCCGACAGTTAAGAAAGCATTGAACTGGGTGCTGAGCATGCGACGCGAAGACGGCGCCATCGTGTGGGCGCGCGAAATCGATGCGACACCATGGAACTATGCGTTACTCACAGGTTCATCATCCATTCGCCATGCGTTGCATTGCGGCGCAAACATTGGTGCCCTTGTCAACGACCCGCAGCCAGAGTGGCGCGCAGCAGCTGACGTGATCGACCACATCATCAACACCGATCAAAGTTTGTTCGAACCCAAACAACGTTGGGCGATGGACTGGTACTACCCCGTGCTCACTGGTTCGCTGACGGGAACCGACGCCAAAACACGCCTGCTCGCACAATGGGACGAATTTGTAATCGACGGCAGGGGCGTGCGCTGCGTCAACGACGAAGACTGGGTAACCGCAGCGGAAACCGCAGAGTGTTCGCTTGCGCACAGCGCAACTGGCGAAGTCGATAAAGCAAAAGAGTTACTGACTTGGACGCATGCACACCGCACCGAATCTGGCGCATATTTCACTGGCATTGCGTACCCAAACCGCATTGTGTTTCCAGCCGACGAGTGCAGCGCATACACGGGTGCCGCTGTCATCCTTGCGGCAGATGCAATTGCTCAGGCAACGCCAGCGAGCACGCTGTTCACGCGCTCGACCGTGCTCGACTAAACGCGCTTCAACACACGAAGCGAGCCCGTTGCGCTCACATCGACAAACTTGCCACTAGCTATTGCCGGCAAGTAAATCTCTTCGAACGGTGCTTGACCGCCCAATGCTGGGTCTGAAAACACGTCGTGAATTGCCAGAATTCCGCCTACAGCAATATGCGGCGTCCAGGAGAGGTAATCGTTGCGTGCAACTTCCCTGCCGTGCCCTCCGTCGATAAAGCACATCGCGATCGGCTCTTTCCAAGCCGCAGCAATCTCTGGCGAATTGCCAACGATTGCAAGTACTGATTTCGTCAACCCAGCCGACCGCATGGTTTGTTCAAAGTGCGGCAAGGTGTTTATACGGCCAGTTGACGGGTCGACAAGCGACGCATCGTGCCACTCCCAACCCGGTTGGTTCTCTTCCGACCCGACATGATGATCGACCGCGTGCAACACCGTGTTGCACGCATGCGCAGCCGCACCAAACCACACCGTGCTCCGGCCGCAGTACGAACCGATTTCAACCATTGGCAACCCAGGGCAGGCAGCGCCAGCCAACATCGCGGCGGCGAACAGAGCGTCACCTTCGTCTTCTGGCATGAAACCAGTTGTCGCGAGCGCAACCGCTCGCAACGTTGCGTCAAGCACGGTTATGCGGGCCGCGGTGCAAGCGTGTTCGACTTGGCAATGCCACCCAGCCAATGCGCACTTGGGCGTGGTGTTCGCTTTTGTGTTTTCCAGTCGCACGCAACCAAACCGAATGTTGGGCCGTAGCCGTACGTCCATTCGAAGTTGTCCATCAGGCTCCAGTAGGTATAGCCACGAATGTCAATGCCATCGGCAATGCATGTGAGCACACCCTCGAGCGCACCGTGAACGTATTCAATTCGTTCGTTGTCGTCACTTGTAGCAATGCCATTCTCGGTGACGATGATTGGCACATTGCCCGTCTTGTCCCACGCCCGGCGGATGCATGCCTCTAGCGCCTGTGGTCGGAATTCGTAACCCATGATGGTCTTGCGCATATCCTCGCCAGGTTTAATTCGGCCATTCTGATCAAACCGCTCGCGCGTATATGTCTGTACGCCGAAATAGTCGTCGCCCTTTGCAACTTCAAGGAAGCAATCCTCGAGGCCATCCCAAGCCTGATTACGCAATGCTTCGGCTGCACTACGGTGCGACTCGTCCTCAACATTGATGGTGTATTCCTGCATCGCAAGAGTGATGCCAAGCGGCGCATTTGACACCGATTTAACCGCATCGCGCGACTTCTCGTGTGCTCGACAAAAAACGTCGTTTGCTTTACGACGCGCTTCACGGGATTTGGTGCCGGGAGGAAACTCGCCCAACAGGTAACCGATTGTTGCAACCATGTTTGGTTCGTTGATCGTGCACCATTTGCCAACATCTTGCCCAATCGACTTGGCCACTTTCTCCGAGAACCGGGCAAACAAATCGGCTGTCGCGTCGTTTGTCCAACCACCCATTGCAGCAACCCAACGAGGTGTAGTGAAGTGATGCAATGTCACTACTGGCGTGATGTTGTTTGCCCTGCAGGCATCGATTACCGCGCGATAATGATTGAGCTCGGCTTGCGAAAATTCGCTGTCCTCCGGCTCGATGCGGCTCCATTCGACACTAAATCGGTAGTTATCGAAACCCAATTTTGCAAGCATCTCGATGTCTTGAGGAAACAAGTTGTAGTGATCGCACGTGTCGCCACTGGGTTCCTTGCACACTGTGTTTGGTCGATGCTCCCAATCCCACCAGTCGTTATTCCAGTTACCACCTTCAACTTGGTGGGCCGCAGTGGCCGTTCCCCAGGTAAAACCTTTTGGAAATGTGTTTGATCGGGCATTTGACATAGATTTCACGCTAGCGCAGGTGAAACTTCTGGCGAACAGTGGCAACATAGAGAGGTGCCTACTCCCCTCGAAGACCTCATCACGCTGCTCGACCTCGAAACCATCGAGGTCAATACCTTCCGCGGTCAATCTCCAGACGAAGACCGCCAGCGGGTTTTCGGTGGACAGGTAGCCGGGCAAGCACTCGTCGCCGCCTCACGCACAATCGATGAGCCAGACAGACTTGTTCATTCGCTTCACGCTTACTTTCTTCGTTCGGGCGACCCTGGCGTTCCAATTCTGTACGAGGTGGACCGCCTGCGTGACGGCAAGAGTTTTTCCACGCGGCGCGTAGTTGCCATTCAACACGGCAAACCAATTTTCAACTTGCAAGCAAGTTTTCAGAAAACCGAATCTGGGTTGGAGCATCAAATCGCTATGGACATGAATGTTCCCGCCCCGGAGACACTCCCCGACTTCAAGACTCGCATGGCTCCATATAAGGACAAGCTTGGCGATTGGTACGACCGACCCCGACCAATTGATCAGCGATACGTCGACGGCGACCCAGTCGCTCGTCGTGGCAACAAACTCCCAGGCCAACGAGTGTGGATCCGCGCAGACGGAACACTGCCAGACGACCCAGTGCTTCATGCGTGCATCGTTACTTATGCAAGCGACATGTCGTTGCTCGACACCGCGTTATTGCCGCACGGCCTCAACTGGATGGATGGATCGGTGATGATGGCAAGCCTTGACCACGCCATGTGGTTCCATCGCCCATTCCGAGCAGACAACTGGTTGATGTATCAACAAGCATCGCTGTCCACGTCTAATTCACGCGGGTTGGCAGAAGGACACATCTTTACCCAGGACGGAACACTGGCCGTCACGGTTGTGCAAGAAGGGCTTACACGCCTAATCAGCAAATAATTACTAGCGGCGTGCATCCATGAACATGCCGCGCAATGCCGAGAAGTTTTCGACACAGTGACCAGCACCAAGCACAACGGCTTCGAGCGGTTGGTTGGACATGTTTACAGGTACTTTTGTGTCGCGTTCGATGCGTTGGGCAAGGCCACGAAGCATTGAACCGCCGCCAACCAGATACATACCTCGCGAAAGAAAATCTTGCGATAGTTCTGGCGGGGCCACGGCCAAGCAACGAATAACCGAAGCAACCATCTGTGACACCACATCTTCAATTGCATCGCGGATTTCCTGCGACGTAAGAACCACCGTTTTGGGAAGGCCAGAAACCAAATCACGCCCGCGCACTTCGGCATCTCGGTCTTCGGCAGTTGCAATTGCGCTACCAATGCTGATTTTGATTTCCTCTGCTGTTCGCTCGCCAATTGCTAGCCCATGTTCGCGACGAACATGCGACTGAATTGCAGCATCAATATCAAAACTTCCAACACGCACTGCCTCTAGCGCAACTATGCCGCCGAGGCTGATCACTGCCGTTTCGGTGGTGCCACCGCCGATGTCGATGACCATATTGCCGACGGGTTCGTTGATGTCGAGGTCGGCACCAATTGCAGCAGCCATTGGCTGCTCGAGCAACTGTGCGTCGGCGGCGCCGGCACGACGGGTTGCGTCGGTCACTGCACGTCGCTCTACTTCGGTAATCGCGGATGGAACACAGATCAATACCTTTGGCCGCGAGAAACGTGAAACTCCTGCGCGTTGCAGCAAGAGGCGGATCATTTTCTCAGTGATTTCAAAGTCGGTGATTGCTCCACCGCGAAGCGGCCGCACTGCAACGATGTAGCCAGGCGTGCGGCCGATCATGCCCCACGCCTCGTGGCCGGTGGCCAGCACCTCGCCTGTGCGGCGATTGACCGCAATCACCGAAGGCTCGTTGATCACAATCCCCTTACCCTGCATGTACACCAGGGTGTTTGCCGTTCCCAAGTCGATTGCTAAGTCGCGTGCCATGGTTGCTTAACCCCTTTTTTGCCGTTCACGCGAGTCGTTTAATTGCTGTCGCAAATATGCGCGAGAATCATCAGATAGCGCATCCAAGTGGCGATGAAATGCAACCATCCCATTGCTTTTATTGGCGCGACGTCCCTCTTGGTACATGAGATATGCAAGCGTTAAGGCCGACACAACAGAAATTGCTGCGAACAACATTGCGGTTGCGCTCATTGCAAAAATCATTTTGCTCTCGATTCATTCAGCGCATCGAGTGTGGTGACGTGTTGTGCAGATGCGGCCCAATCGGCGCCATCACTCCATGTCTCGCGTTTCCAAATTGGAACTGTTGCCTTCAGCGCATCAATGCCGTAGCGCGCAGCTTCGAACGCTTCGGGGCGATGCGGCGATGAGACCACAACCAACACTGACGATTCGCCAAGTTGAAGTTCTCCCAAACGGTGAATGAGTGCGATTCGACCAAGCGTCGGCCACTGCTTACGCATCTCTTCGGTAATCAGTTGGCACTTAGGCAAGACTTCTTCCTCGTAGGCCTCGTAGGCCAGTGTCTCGACCCCGGCTCTGCCGTCGGAATGGTCTCGAACAGTGCCCGAGAAAACCACGACCGCGCCGCAACTAGGCAAAACAGACCAGTTGTAAGTCTGATCAACGCTGAGTGGTTCGGTCGTCAACTCCAACAGCGTGTCGCCATTGTCGATGAGGCGGCGAAGTGTCACGACATCAGCGTACCCGAGGTGGCCGATGACCTTTGTGAACATGGGCTAACTATCCTTTGGCAGGTGACGAACGACGACGAACGTGGCGAAGAGGGGACGGGAAATTTTTTCAACGCCCCACTTCCTCCCTACGATCGCGAGTGGCGTCACCCAAGTGAACTTTCTGATGTTGTCGAACCAACTGTGAGCTACGGCCTGGGGCGCTCAGTCGTTCGAGGAATCGTGTTCTCCACCGCAATCATCAGTGTTGGTTTATCGGTGGCCGTATTGCGGGTGGTCACACCGGCATCTCAGTTGCCAGCAACTCGGCTCACAGCCCAAAATGCGGCTTCGAACCAACCACGCCCGCTGGCCGCGATCCCCAAAACTGCCCGGATCAGCGGTCGGATCACGCCAGTGCTCGCTATTTCGGAGTCTGGGTATTTCGTTGCAGGTGCCAGCGATCTGCAAGTGGGCACCGAGCTGCACGTCATTACCGACGATGGGTTGGACATGCTTGCGAGGGTCGTAAAAATCGATACCGCCCACGGCCTGGCATGGTTGCACGCAGTCGACTCGGTATCGCACCGTTTCATCTCAATCGACGACGATCTGCCAGTACCAACAACAATTGTCAGTGCCACAACCGGTGATCATGCGTGGTTGATGAACGACAGGACAGCACTGTCAATCGCAATTGGTATTTCAAGTGGCATGCCACGCCAACCAGACGACATGTGGCCTGTCAACAATTTGGGACGGCCGATTAGGCCGGGTGTCGTGGTGGACGATCGTGGCAACATGATCGGCGTCTGCGTTAACTTCAACGGTGCGCATTGGATTGTGCCCACCGAAGCAATTGTGCAGGAACTACATAGGCTTGAATCCGATGTCGAATAATCCTGACGATCTTCCATTTTCTGGAATGCCATTTTTTGGTGACTTAGCCAAGGCCATGTCGTCGCAAGGCCCCCTGCAGTGGGACATTGCTCGACAAACCGCGATGATGACAGCCACAAATGGCACCAACTCTGAACCCAACGTAGACCCGGCGTCTCGTGTTGCAATCGAGAAATTGGCGGTCATTGCCGACATGCACGTACGCAGTCAAACTGGACTAGCCACGGCCGAACACGGTTCGGTTCCCAACATTGTTGTTGTCAACAGATCGATGTGGGCGCACCACACACTCGACTCCTACAAACCCTTGTTTAACGAATTGGCCACCTCGCTCAGTGGCTCGCCAATAGTTCCAGACAGCGCACTCGAATCGGCCGACGACCAAATGAGCAACATGATGTCGTCGATCAACAAAATGATGGCGCCCGCAATGATGGGCATGTCGGTTGGTTCCATGATCGGGCAACTAGCGCTCAGCACATTTGGTCAGTACGACCTTCCACTTCCGCGCGAGCCACGCAATCAAGTGCTTATTCTCGCTTCAAACATCGACCAATTTGCTCTCGACTGGAGCCTTCCCGTCGCGGACATGCAAATGTGGGTGCTTGTTCACGAACTCACCTCGCACGCAGTGCTTGGTGTTCCGCACATTCGCCAAGCAATAACGGCTGCAATAAGTCATTACATAGCTGGCTTCACACCCAATCCCAACGCACTCATGGAGCGTCTCACCACGCTCGACCTGGGCACAACCGATCCAATGTCGATGATGCAAAAGTTCTTTACCGACCCAACAATCATTCTTGGTGCGGTTCGTTCTCCGAAGCAAGAAGCGCAAGCCCCCGTCCTAGACGCAATGATTGCCGCGATCATTGGTTTCATCGACTACAGCGTTGACGTCACGACCAACGCGCTCCTCGGTGGTGGACCGCAGATCAGCGAGGCAGTCCGCAGACGACGTGTTGAAGCATCCCCGCACGATTCATTCGTAGAACAGTTGCTGGGCCTGCGCCTCACGCGCCAACAAGTACAAAGGGGTAACTCATTTGCCTCTGGTGTCGTTGAACGAGCAGGCGCAGAAGGGTTGGCCCAATTGTTCTCGCGCGATGGCAACCTTCCCACCCCAAACGAACTTGATGCGCCCGGCCTATGGCTGGCCCGCATCGATGTGCAGGACAACTAGTACTTATAGAAGTAATACGCGCAGGCAAGCGATGCAAAAATCGCAACCATCACAAAACCAACCGCGCCACTTGGAAGAAGAACAACTGCAACAAGGCCGCCGGCAACCTGAGCCAACTGATTTCGCGTCTCGTACTTTGCAAATGCGCGAGATCGGTTTGCGTCGGGAGCGTTTGATTGCACGATCGAGTCGAAAGCAAGCTTGCCTGTCGCGCCGAACCCGTTAACCACACCAACGAGCACGATGCCCGCAGTTATATTGCCGAAATACGCGGCGACCCAGCCGACAAGCGCAACAATGCCGAGCGAACCGACCAACACCGAGTGCTCGCTTAATTTCATGCGCTTAATCACCGAACCAAGCGAGTTGGCCAACAGCGTGCTTGCAGACCCCACAGCAAGAGCCAACCCGAACCATGCCGTTCCCGCCTTTTGGTCGCGCAGCCAAAATGCCAGGTGCAACAACATGAAACCGCTGGTGACACGAAGCGAACCGATGGCAAACCTGGCTCGAGTAATTGCAGGTCGATGCAACTCTTCTTGTTCTAGCGACGAGGCACGGTTGGGTGCTGCCGCAGTGCGCGGGAGCATGGTGAACGCCAGCACGGACGCGACCAAGAATGCAAGAGCAGACGCGCCAAGCGAAACTCTGGAGTCGATCAGATGAAGAAGCGCTGCTGGGCCACCCGCGACAAAACCCATGATGCCGGTTAAGCGGCCAATACGGCCGTTTGCCGCCATCAGTTCGTCGTCACTACGCACCACCA
>Ga0208224_1000209_pt1 | contig 10868 bp, 3 predicted proteins | sample LakMenEpi26Oct09_FD_150735 | JGI IMG/M metagenome (GOLD analysis project Ga0208224, IMG submission 150735) | Freshwater microbial communities from Lake Mendota, WI - 26OCT2009 deep hole epilimnion (SPAdes) | ecosystem: Environmental > Aquatic > Freshwater > Lake > Epilimnion/Euphotic zone ... | reverse complement strand
GCTATCATTTTTCTCATGAGGCAATACAGTTATGTACCTACTTTTCCTCATTCTTGATGGTGCAAGTGGTTTTGCATGTATGTATATTATTTGGCTATGTGTGTATGTGTCAAAGGTCGTCTTATTTCTGAGCTGAGGTTGTCCTATTTTCTATTACATAGGCTGTCTGTGAGAGTAAGGTGTCGGTGTCCCGCCTTAACTGCTCCTAATTGGGGTGATTAAAGCCCAATTTGTTTTATGGCTCTCAGCTACTTTTTGACTGGCTACTGACCTTCTTTTACATACTATATATATATATTTTATTACTTTTAGTCCTTCAACTGGCGTCAAATCTTACCTTTCTTCGGCTTCTAAGCCTTCCTTCCCAATTTCCTTCTTCATTTTCTTCCTCCTCTTCGCTTCCTTCTTCCTCTTCCTTCTCTGGTTCCTCATCGGAGGAATCCCCTGTGTTCTTTTCCTTACCTTCCTTCCCTCTTACTAGATCTGAGATATCATCTAAGATAAATTCTCTTTCTAAGTTTTCCAAATATTGTGTGTCCTCGAGGTCATCTGGAGGATTGACTGTGGGAGGAAGAGGTTCATTTTGCTGGTACTTAGTTGTGAGGGGGATTCCTTCAGGGGGATCCAGTTTATCATACTTGGTTATCGTACAAAAATCGTCGGTTAGGAGGTCTTCAAAATCATGAAGTAGCACCTTTCTAACTTCTTTTGGAATATAAGCAAAGAGGGGGCTGGTAGAATCGTATTTTTTAACATCATCCATACTATACAGAGATGTAAATGAGTCTGCAATTCTCCTAACCAGTACTGTAGTATGAAGTACTCTTAGCACCACATATGGTGAGGGGCTTAGCTTGGTTTTTAATGGCCTACTGGCCCCAGGATACTCTGTCCTATCTTTTACAAATACGTACATTCCCTCTTTAAAACCCTTGTTAACCCTAGTTTGATTTAATTTTGCTGCTGTTTTCAGCTGTAAGGTGATAATTTTTTCTCTTGCTATGGCCCCTGCCTTTTTAACAGACTCTGAGACCTCAGTTATGTGTGTACGTTGATTTTTTATTAAATGATGTGGCTGGGCTAGGTCCTCTCTGTCGAGGTACGACTTGGCCGAGTCATTGTCACCGTACACAAGAGAAGCTGGTTTAAAACCAGTACGAGGAGAAATTGTAGTATTTAAGATTTTTGCTGCCTCCCAGGCTAGATTTTTCCAGTTATAGGTCTTTTGCGTGGCTAAAAGCCGTTTAAGAATCAATTTTACAGATTGGACTGTTCTCTCAGCTGCCCCCCTTGAGGAGGGGTTTAGGCTGCTGGTATTAATTACAGTTACCCCATGAGCCGCCATATCCATTAAAAACGATTTTTCTCTGAATGCCGGGGCATTATCACTATGAAGCTTTTCTACATTTCCAAATTGTAAAATCCCATCTCGTAGTCTATCTGCTACTTCTTCATTTTTCTTAGTTTTTAATGGGTTTATGACCACAAAGTCTGAAAATAGGCACTTAGTTATGAGCAAATGGCGGTATTTCCCCCCACTATTCAAGTTTTCTGCGAGGTCCATTGTGATTTCTTGGAAAGCCCTCGTGGGGGTGGGGTAAATGCCTAATTTTGTCTTTTTATTCCCTGTCTGTGACAAAAAGCAACTATAACAGCAGGCTATAAAGTTTCTGGTTACAGTATATTTATTTGGAAAATAATAATTCTCGAGCTCCTGCAGCATTCTGTTTAAGCCTTTATGTCCTAACAAATGTGTATATGAAAGTAAAAGTCCCACCATTATGTTGGGCACGACTATTTTTTCATACCCATCCTCTACCATCAACAGGTCTCCCAGCAGAAAATATGTTTTAGGTGGTCCGCCCCCTTCTCTTTCTGTATATTTAAAGTTAGGTTCCTTTAGACATTTATTTCTTACAATCCCGTATTGATTTTTCTGCTGTCTGATAAATTCACTTCTCGTGAGACGCTCCCTTAGTATACTTAATGGGTCAGCTAGGCTGTTAAGATTTTTCACCCCCTGCTTCATTGAATTTACTACATAGTTTTTGCCCATAAGATGGTTATAATTATTTATTGTTAAATATTCTGGGTGGCTGTCCACAAATTGTATCCATTCAGGCAAAGTAAAGTTATGGCGGGGTAGCTCTTTATAAAAGTCTCTTACTAAAACATCTTTCAAATTAAATCTTTCTAAGTCCCCTGGGGGCAGACCCTCCCTCGTGAGGAAATCTGCCAGATTTTCTGAGGTCCTTACAAAGTGGAGTTTAACTTGTGGGTAATCACTTAGGAGCTTAAGACACCATCTCTTTATTTTGACTGAAGAGTTATGTACTTTTGAACTAAAAAGATAATATAAGACTCTCGAGTCAGTGAGAAGTTGGACAGGAACCCCACTTATGAATCTCTCCAGAGAGTATAATGTGGATAGAATGGCAAAAACCTCTAAGTCAATAATGGGCCTGCTTTTAAAGGCCTCTGGTATCGTTTTTGAAACATATGCTATAATCTGGACTTTTCCCTTTAGGCTGTCCAGCCTGAATTCTACATTTTTGTTTACAAAGAAGGGGAGAAAAATCTCGTGACCCTGTCTCATATAAATTCCGTATATCAGAGGGGGTTTGTCAGATTCTGTATTAAATGAAAATATGGGTTTGTCTTTATGTCTTTCTAGGGATGACAAAAATATCATAGGTCGGTGGAGGGCCATGGCTAAAGCTTCTGCTAAATATAAATCTGGATCCATTCCCACTTTCCCCTGCATAAAATCGTCAATAAATTCTTGATAGTTTTTGTAATTCAAGTTGAAAGTAAAATCCTTTAATTTGTTGTTTAATATAGTACCTTTTCTCATCTTTTTTACAGCTAGGGTACGATATTCTTTGGTATCTTTAGGCAGGACACAATTATATATTGCTAAAGTGGAGATGGTTGACCAGAAGAAGGAGTCCACCACGTTCTCTTCAGTATAACCTAAAAGTTTCCCTTCAGGCAAAACATTAGGAGGCCGAGTTTTCGGCGTGGTGGCCTTGGCAGGAATGATGGGCAGAGAGGTGTGCAGCTTCACGGGTTCATAAGGAAGTTCCTTATCAAAAATCATTCTATGTACTTCATTGTCAAGGTCTAAGCAGTTTGGTACAATCTTTTCCCCATTTCCCCGTATTTTCTGTAGTAAAACCGCCCCCATTACATTTGTAGAGGTGGCAGCATCACAAAATAAATATTTTTCTGCCGTTTCATCTATTAAATTTCCAAAAAGTGGCTCTTTAACCAACATTTCTTTTATTTGATTGAAAGCTTTTAAATGGGCAGCTGTGGTTTTAAATTCAACTTTACTGCTTGTTAAAGGGGTTAAAATGGCGATTTGTTCCACAACCGACATATTTATAACTCTTCTTAATGAGTTTACGAGCCCTAAAAAGGCTCTTATTGATTTTTTACAAGTAGGAAATTTGAAGTCACGTACCTTCTCAATCCTCCTAGGGTCGGCTATTACATAATCGTGTGATATGTACCACCCTAGGAACAGGATTTTTGATTTTGAAAATTCACATTTCATTACATTTATTTTTGCCCCGTGAAAAGCTAGCCTGTCTACTGCCTTTTCAACAACTTCAAAATGTGCTGCTAATGTTTCTCCATATGTTGGCTTTAAATCGCTCGTAATTAATATATCATCCATATAACTTGTCACAGAGGGAAGAGGGTCCCTAACTTGTTTTACAACATTTGGGGCCTCATATACTACTTCCCCCCATTCATCTAATACTGGGGTGTGGTGTAGTATGCGATTCATAGAATCTGAAAAGTAACATGGGCTCAGGGAGCTTCCAGTGGGCAAACTGCACCACTGCCAGCTCCCCGAGGGGGTTAGAAATGTTGTTAATGCCATACTTTCTTCATCGATTTTTAGCCCCATAAATGCGTATCTTAGATCCAAGCTTGTATACATTGCCCTCCCCTGTAGCATTTGGAGGGTAGAATTTATTTCTGGGATTACAGAGCTTGGGGTTTCAATAAGGGGGTTGATGGGGGAAAAATCTACGATTAGTCTCCCTAGGGTGCCAGGCTTTGCTCTAGGCACTAAATATGCACTTAAGCCGTACAAGTGGGTCCCATTTGGAGAAATGGGGGATTTTCTTATGTACCCATATTTTAACAAAAATTCGCAAATGTCGTCTAAGTGTCTTTGGTCGGAGGGGGAAACATGAAAAATTCTTTTTGATCTAGGTAGTGTTTCTCCCTCCCTTAGCCTCAGTTTTATGTAACCCAAAGTTAATGAGAAATTTCCTGAGTCCATAGCATGTAAGGCGACTGCTGAAGGGTGTTTTTCTAAGAAAATACGTTTTAAGTGCCCCTGTACTTCTGGCTTATGCTGAGTTAAATCGATGGCTTCACTGGCATCTTTATATATTATAGTTGGCAGATCGATCCCATGAGGCTCTATTATTTCCTCACTGATATTTCCCTCCCCTGAATATGTAGGCTCCTTTGCCATTACCGTATCTGCTAAATCTAGGTCTGATACTTGTACGTTTTCTGCATGCACTGGTGAAATTTTATTTATTCCATATATAGGCATATGAGGAGTCTCGTCTGGGGTTAAAGGGAGGATCTCTCGTGCAATGGGGAACTCTCTCAGGGCTGCTTTTAGGCATCCTCGGTTCTCCCTAGAAATATCTACAGGAATGTAGTTATTTATTATTTCGTACTTACCCAAAATTTCACCTTTAAACCAAGATTTACCACAGTTTTTTACCAGTGCATAGGCCATGTAGGCTTTCCTTTCATGACAAAACTCTATACTGTCTCTAGATGGTATTATGGAAATCGGTCCAAGTATAGGTGAGGTAATTAGTACGTAGTCTGTTCTAACTACTGGTGCTGCCTCAGGCAGATAGAACTCCAAGGTCTTTGTTTTAAACGGTCCTATCTCCCCTTCAGCCCAACAGGTAGACAGCTCTCTTGGCGAGGTTTCATACACCTCACAAGTTTGGGCCAGGTCTGGGTGATTAAAGGCTACCCTTGCCCTGGGGCTCTCTTCAGTTGAAGATTGCTCATAAAATACGCCCCCCTTACCTTCTCTTAGGAGGTCTGCTCCTAGTAGCAAGGATGGCTGGTCAGGGATGTCGGGTATAACATAAATACATATACTTACTCCTTGTTTATATTTTGACAGGCTCACATAACACTCGAATGCCCCTTTTACCTCTATATTATTATTGCTAAAGGTATTCACACTTTTTATGTTGTTTTCTTCAAGCTTAATATGTCCCTTGAAAAGTTTTTTATATAGAGAGAAGTGTAAAATTGTTAGGTCTGACCCTGGGTCCACACAGCCTATGACTCTAAATTTATTTATATATACAGGTATATATACTTTCTTATCTGAAGGAAGGGTGGAGACACCAAAGACTGTACTCGTATAAGATATGTTGTAACATTTTAAGGAGATAGCATCAACAATGGCATTCATGCTTTTACTGCTTATAATATTATTATTATTTTTATTTTTATTTATATATATTAGTGGTGGAGGGTCACCTCTGGTTGGCTCAGGACGGGTATACATTTTACTACCCAGGTCGAGAACATGTGTCCTCTGCATGCTTCCTTCAACGCCACAGGCATACATTTTACTGCCCGAAGCAATGGCACCCCAGGGTGTCTGTCTTGCACAGCTTACCCATTCAGCGGGCCGTGCCATTGGGAGGTCCTCCACCTTATATTTTATTATATTTGCAGTTGCACTTATGCCACCGTATCCAGCTATCTCTAGTAGATTTTTGCGTAAATTTTTACTTTCATCTGAAATTTTTGGATTGCTATCTACGTTTTTATCAGTCTCTGGCTTCTCCACGCCTAGTCATGGGTTCCCACCCCATATGCCCCCCTTTCTGTAAGGGCAGATGGCGGAGGGGTGCCCTAATCTTGGCTGTACGTGTCCAGGGCAGGCCTGACAGGTGTCTTTTGAGGGCAGGATGTTAACCCTTCTGCCATTATCAGAAACCATATTTGGGCATCCATCTACTGCTCTGTGGTCGGTTTTGCCGCACAAAGAGCAATAATTTTTATTATATGAGCCTTGCTTATTATTGTTATACCTGTTATTTGGTTTATTTGGTCCCTTCTGGAACCGTCCCTGACTATTTCTTGGCCTGTCCCCAGTTTTAAAATTACTATCTCGGGGTTTTGGCCTGCTCTCTTTCATGCCATATTTGTCTCTCCAGGCCGCCCTCATGTCTTGCTGACCCCCACTTTTATTATTGTTATTGTTCATGGGTCTGTATGAGGGGCGAGGAGGCTGGCTATTTAAATTTACCTGTGGAACAAACCTGTTTTTCTCTCGTGGTTCAGGGGTCCCAGGTGACTGTGCTGAAATTTTAAACACATTATATTTCTTCATATTATTATTATTATTTTTCCCATTTGATCTGGGGTTAGCCTTTCTGTCCATACTATTTGCATTAACTCCATTCATCCGGATATCCTTATCTATAGTGTGTCGGTACATATTTAGTACACGTGAGAGTTGGACAGCAGTTAAAGGCTCACCCAGTCGTGCAGATTTCTCATTATTCTGATTTTGTACAATCAGTGAACTAGCTGTAGGGAGGGCCTTAATTAGGCCTGAAATTACCTCGAGGTTATAGCTAGTGGTCCTTGCAATTCCTGGTGGCATGTTACTTGTGGCTCTAGAAGCCAACCTCTGTATAGTGGCCTCGACCTTAGCCAAATCAGCTGTCTTAGGAGCTTTATAGGCATATAATCTTGCCCTGGCTTCCTCAGGCTGTAATCTTTTATCAAAATGTACGAGTAAATTATGGAAAATATTAGTAGGATCTTCTTTATTTTCGATCCACCCATATAATAACATATGCGCATTTCCAGTTGTGGAGGCCAACATCATCTCATTAAATTCTGGCTGTGACAGATTACATTGTTGTTGCATAGTTTTCAACATGTGTAAGTATTCTAAAATGTTCATCCCAGTTGGGGATCCATTAAATTTATGAGAGCCAGAGGGCAGAAGCTTCATACAGTCTGCCCTCTGTCTAGAGGTCAATAGTGTTGGCACGGGAGAGAAAGTTTTAGGGGGCTCTACTTGCTGGTTAAGAGTATGGGAGTTCATCTCTTTTTCAATCATGGACATTTCTATTCCAGCTGTAGTTTGAAGGATGCTATTTTTCATCCTATTTCTCTCCATTAATTGCGCATTATAGAAGCTCGTACAAAGGTCGTCTATGCCTAATTCCATAGTTTTTAGTCCAGTCTTTTTGGCCAATTGTGTATTATCATGTAAAACTTTTAATAAGAGTTTTCCTAGAGGGTGATTGTTAGTATACTCATAATGTATTCCTGGGTTTAAAGTAGTGTCTCCATCTAGGGCTGCTGCCTGCAGAACATCAGCCTCTTGGTCATCACCATTTCGCTCAGGGTCATTACGGGGGTCATTAATAAAATTTTCAATTTGATCATCTACCTCAAACTCTGGGGGGACTGGGCTAGTGCTTTTGGAGGACCCTGGGGTCAAACTTTTAAGCTTAGAGGCGAACATTTTTATGCCTTATATATAAGAGCGACTTATATATAAACAAGATTTTTCTTGTAAAAAGTATATTACGATTTACTCTACTGAAAGAGTGGGAAATCGTCTTCCTCCTTATATTAAATTTTCCTTACCTGTGGAAAATTGAGATCTTTACTGTGTGTAACTGTGTAAATTACAGTGTAGAGAGCTGTGTAAAGTGTTTTGCCTTAGGCTGAGTTAGCAGATAATTATATATACGCTGTGCACTTTTTCAGCTGGCAATGTGATACGCTTTTAGCTCAGAGAAGGAGGGGATGTGGAATGCAAGGTTTTGCACAAGGAAAAATGGATTCTTGGAACTGACAGTCTATACTTTTTCAATTCCAACACTCACTGCTTTGCTTCTTGATATCCTTGGAGAGGGATTAGGCACCTTCGGAATGAAAGGTATTCGATAACGTTCGAAAGATAAAATTTATTTTTCTTTGGAATGGTACCCTCCCCTTACAAAGGCAAAAACAAAGATGATTCAATAGGACGATGCACCAATTGTTTGTGGCTGCCGGTGGTGTTTTAAGATGTTAAAGTAACCCTTCTTTCACTCTGTATGATATTTGAAATAAAGTCGATTATCAACACCAACTTGGTAGCCAAAACTAAATCGATTCTACGGGTTTACGAGGCAACTTTTATTAAAGAAAAATACGAGTAAATTTCCCCGACAAAAGCAACCGATTTTATCCTCTCCCCGGCGACGTCGAATATAGGATTTAAACTCTCAGTTCTCGTGGCAGGATCCCTTTAAGGCAAATCACTATATAAGTGCCACACCCCGTCGCTGGCTCCGCCCGTGTAGTATGTCTTTAAGACAAAGATGTACAAAACGTGGTTCAGTGATATTTTAATGAATGCTCAAGTCGCCCTTTAAGTAATTGCTTTATTCTTTGCAGTCGAACGCGTCGCGGATGGTCGGCAAAGATGAAGAAGTTGAAGGTCGTCTACCCGTCCCGGCTCCAACCACTCTCCTTCCGGATATCGTATTATCAATCTTAAGGCTACTATGTTCAATAAAACAAATGGGGTGAAGTTTAATCTAAGTGTTTTATTTAGCAAAAGTAACGCAAAGATGATCGAAAAATATCAATAAAAGCTTCGTGCCAAAATGTGGCAAATCCGTATACCAAAAGTCGTCTTTGCACCTAAGATTTTAGCGAAGGATGGAGAGATGCTAAGTGTGGTGGAAAGATAGAGTTTTGGTAAGAATGGTTGAAGTAAAAATTCTAAGAAGCCTTAAAGTGCAGTGTCTCAAGATTCTAGAGCAGAGAATCGTGGAGAATGTGTCCTATGGTGTGGGCAGTAAAGATCTGCCACCAGGTGTGGACCTGGGGCTTTTTATAGGGAGGATGGGAGTGCAATTAACATTCCAATCCTCCAATTATCTACATTCCAGAAAGTGCGCTTCTTAGAAACAGGGTCAAACGTAAAAGATTTGTACTGAAAGTACTGTATGGACAGAGCGAGCGAAACAGGTGGGCAATTTAGAGTCATTAAAGTAATTATGTACAATAAGGTTCTTGCCTCAGCTGTTACCATGCAGGAAAATACGCATTGGGACCAGGCTGGGGCTTGGAGTAAAGCGCTGCCTGGCCGGTTGCGTAATCTAAGTTATATAAGCCAAAATAATGGTTTTAGAATTTTCGCTAAATTTGCAAGTGCTGCATGGTGGGCTCGATCCACGCTCCTCCGGGGTTAGTGTTCGCCGTCCTAACCACTACACCACGGGGGAGGGGGTTTTCAATACTCAAAATCAGGGCTATTTTAAGATACCAAGATTTTGAGGATTGAATTTTTTTTATTATTGGCGAGCGTTGGTCTTTTGAAAAGAACCAACGTTCGCCAATTAATTTAACAATGAATATAATATAAATGCTTATAGCTAAAGTATATATACAAGGAGAGGAGAGGTTTGGTGAGAGATCATGTGTCTAAATATTATAGAGTGAGAGAGAGCTAGAGAGTAGAGTGGCAGTTGTAAAGGCAAGGTCTCACGAGATTCTTGGCGACACAAAATGGCACAAATAAATATATTTATTACTACAAAAAGGGCTTCTTCTTCTTGATCCTCGTTCAGGTGCTGTCTGTCTTTGTTGTCACTGAAACATGGGAAGTCTTTGTTTAGATGGGAGGTGCAGGTGCACCCTCACACCTTCCCCTTACTCACTAAAAAATGGCAAAAAAAAATTCGGTGTCGCCAATTTTTGTTCACTAGTTTCCCTTTCCAAATCTGAAGATGCTTGACGTTGTAGCTTCGCTTTCTTGCCTCTGGAAGCTGAAACCGTTCATCCTTGATGTGCTGGCTTCCTCGTTGAGCATCTGTGGCATGTTGTTGAATCTGAGTCTTCCCTCTGGATTTTGTGCTCTGATTCTACGTTCACTGTTGTAAAACTCGTTGGTCCTCCTTTGTCCCAGTCTCTTCTCTCTTTCATGGGCATTTCTTTGCCTCATATTTTCATCCTGCAGTTTTTGCATCCTTATTTTCATGTTGTGCATTTCCTCCGCGTGTTTCTGTGATTTTGTGATGTTGTCTTCAATTATTTTCCTTGCTGCTCTCAGTTCTAAGTCCTTAGTCCTCACCAGGGCGTCGAAGGTAATGAGCTGCTCCACATGCATCACTTTCATGTTGTTGTTCTCCTGCAGGAGAGCTTGAGTCTCGTTGTAGTATTCTTGGCATTTTTCGTATGTTTCTTCATATTTTTCTCTCATGGCTTGTTCTCTCACCAGGGTCTCCTCCCTGAACTTGTCATGTTTTTGCAACATCCTTCCAACTTGCTCATTGGAAAAGTGTATCAGTGACATCTCGCCGTCGTAGATCCTCTCGTCATCGCCATCTTGAGGCTCGGTTTGGCATCCCTGATCCATTGCTTTAGGGATGGGTGTAGAAGTTCTTTGATGCTCGCTGGCGCAGGCTGTTTCTATGTTGTCACACAGTTTTTCAAAGTCTTCACTGATTGCACTGTAGTTGTGAGGGTCTTTTGTTCCCCACTTCAATTCTTCACAGGGGCATCCCCTGGTGGTGCACATCTCCTCGGTGCACCCTACAGGTGTCTCCAGGTCTCTCATCAGGTTCTCGTGCTGCTCCACGGGGTTCTGCATCGCCTGGCTCTCCACCACCTGGTTCTCCATCGCCTGGTTCTCCATCACGTCCAGCAGCTGGTCCAGGTCTTCTGAAATCTGTAGGATGTCCTGGTGATCCTGCAACTGAAGAGGATTTATCTCAATTGGTAAATTATTTTGCATAAAAGCCAATTGTAAATTGTTATTGTAATGTCCAATGTTT
>Ga0208224_1000180_pt1 | contig 11638 bp, 16 predicted proteins | sample LakMenEpi26Oct09_FD_150735 | JGI IMG/M metagenome (GOLD analysis project Ga0208224, IMG submission 150735) | Freshwater microbial communities from Lake Mendota, WI - 26OCT2009 deep hole epilimnion (SPAdes) | ecosystem: Environmental > Aquatic > Freshwater > Lake > Epilimnion/Euphotic zone ... | reverse complement strand
CTTTTTAATTTATCGTTCATTAGTCTGGATATGTAATAAATGTTGCCAATGATAAAGTGTGTGTGTCCTCATAAACATAGTTCATTTTATAAATGAATGGGTCTGAAACATAACAATGTGAGTCACCTGAAACAATTTTACCTTCTTGGGTTGGGGTATATTGTTTAATTGCAGAAATAAATTCATTACACATAATCTTTAAGTCACGGGTAAAGGTATATACATCATCCCCATCAAGAGCTCCTTCGTATTCAAAATCCACTTGGATATTAACTCTTTCAATAATCCACACACCATCTGTATTTTTCATTTTTTCCAACTCAATGTCTATATCACTGGAAATAAACATTTTTTGTTTAAACTCCATTTTGTATAAGTATTCCAACTTATCCGTCAAACGTTCTAATTTACTTAAAAAATCCGTCAAAATTTCTAATTTATTTTCATTATCTCCCATAACAATAAATAGGTTTATTTTTTAAAAATTAACTATTATATTTATAATATAAAAAAACTATTATTATGACTGAATATATTATAATTGAAAAACAAGAAATTTTAGATAATCCAAATGATTCTGAATTGGGTAAACTTATTAGATTAAAATACCTTAAATCGGATAAAAACGAAGAATGTCCAATATGTGGGGAAGAAAAAAAATGTTGTGATAATAAATAAAAATAACTGAGTAAAATATTAATATGGAAGTAATAGTTACAGGGGCTTATGGATTTATAGGTTCTCATTTTGTGAATAAGTTAAAAGAGTTAAACCCTGATTGTAAGGTAACGATAATTGATAAGTTAACATACGCGGCAAATATTGAAAACATTAAATGTGATGTCAACTTTATCCACGAAGATATTTGGGATATTAAGTATCTTCATGATTGTGATTATATTGTACATTTTGCGGCTGAAACACATGTAGATAATTCAATTAAAGATGGCCGACCATTCGTAAGAACAAATGTGGAGGGAACATTCAACTTAGTTGAGTTAGCAAAAAACTTAAAAAGACTAAAAAAGTTTATTCATGTCTCAACTGATGAGGTTTACGGAGACCGTTTAATTAATAGAAAAATGATATTGGCAACAGAAGAGTCCAATCTTCACGGAAGTTCTTATTATTCATCTTCAAAAATTGGTTCTGATATGATTGTTGAAGCAGCAGGAAAAACATTTGGATTACCGTATATTATTACAAGAACATGTAATAACTTTGGGGAGAACCAACACCCTGAGAAAATGTTACCAAAAATTATTCAATGTGTTAAGAACGGAGAAACAATTCCAGTTTATGGTGATGGAGAACAGGTAAGAGAGTGGATTCATGCAGATGACAATTCAGTTGCGATTTATAATTTGTTAATGTCTGATGTAAAAAATGAAGTGTTTAATATAGGGAGTGGTTATAGAATTACAAACAACCAACTTATTGCAAAAGTTGGGGAGGTGATTGGAAAAACTCCTGAATACAAATATGTGACGGATAGATTGGGGCACGACAAGATGTACGGATTACATTGTGAGAAGTACATTGAAAAATTTGGACCAATTAAAACCATCACATTAGAAGAGTGGTTAAAAAAAATGTTAAAATAATTTTAAAATGTTTTTGCAATACTAATATATTAATTATCTTTGTATGAACAAAACCACTACGACATATGACAACTACAACCACCACAATCGAAAAAGTACAGAATTACAAAGGAACAAACTCTTTCATTATCAAAATGAAAGATACAATCAAAAAGTATAACAGATTAACACCAAAACAAGAAGAAGTTGTTCTTGGTATCTTTCAAAAAGAACATAATGAAAGAACTATTGAGATGAATTGGAGAACTCCTGGAGAAACTTTAATTATTGGTCGTAATATTGGCCAAAAATTAAAAGAAACTTACGGATTGGAGTTCAATCCTACATTGATTGACATCACTCGATTATTAAGTGTTAGTCCAAAGGCAGTTAAGTTTTCTGGTAAAATGACAATCAAAAGAGGTAAAGTTTGTACTTCTTGTATGAGAGATTTGACTGACGAGTTCTCAATGTTAACAGGTATGGGTAAGACATGTGCAAAACATATGAAAGTAGAATACATCAAAGACGCTTCAGAAGCTACTCGTTTCCGTGAGGACTACTTAAAAAGAGTTGACGAAATTGGAGAAATGACTTTTTGGATACCAAAAAAACAAATCAAAAAATGGGAAGGTATGACAGAGTCTATTGTGAAAACAATGTAAATTAAAAGGGAGTTTAACTCCCTTTTTTTATTTTATCAATTACCAAACCTATATATTGGTGTATTTACTATTAAGAATCTCTTGGGTTAAATATTCAGAGTAAATTTAATAATTATGAAAGTATACTTTAAAGGTCTTAATAAATTTTCAAAACCTAAACAAATTCAAGCTGTTAAAGATTTTGTAAAATATTTGCAAACTGAATTACCCCTTAAAGATGATGTTTATATTACATTTAAAGGTGGTAGAGATATTAAAATGACTACAGGGGTCAGAAGACCTGGAAGTCAAATATTTGTTTTAGCAGATAAAAGATTAATGATAGATATTTTAAGAACCGTATCACATGAGTGGGTTCATGAATTCCAACATCAAAAGATGGGACTTAAAGGAAAAGTTCAAAATATTGGAGGTCCTGTTGAAAATATGGCAAATGTTTTATCAGGAATATTTATGAAAAAGTTTGATAAAATTTTTCCACATTATTCTCCAGTTATTTACGAAGAAGAATAAAATTTTGAGAGAGGGACATCAATGTCCCTCTCAAAAGTATTACAACATATTTGTGTCTTCCTCTTCGTAACTTTCTATTGTGTTTTTAACGTATTCACGTATTTTGAACATACTAGATAAAAACTCCAATCGTAATTTATGGAATTCTTCATCCTTAATTTCCTCAAAACTTGAGTAATGCTCAAAGCAATAATCAATACCTTCATTATCCATTCGGTACTGAACCATTTGCCAATTTTCAAATTCTTCTTCAGTCATAATTTTAAATTTAGACAAAGATAGGGAAAAAAATTTGGTTAATCCAAAGAAGAGTATAGTTTTATTTTTTCCTTTGCATTGGATATTAACCAAGGCTCAACATTTGGGATTTTAGTTAGGAAACTCAACTCATACTTATAACATCTTAATTCCTCCTCATGTGGTGGAAGTTGTATATGATTTTTAAAGTAAAATAAATGTTTGGATTCATGAATTAAGATTGCCGCAATGTTGTTAATAGAACCAAATATCATATCTCTTTGAGTTATTAAAATTGTTGAGGTGTCCTCAACCGTAGAAAACCCACCATTCCAAAATGATATATGATTACATACCTCAGATAAGAGTTCATACTTATCTGAATCGGTATTCTTAATTAGTGTGAGAGCACTATCAACTCTTAATTTCCAACCATCTCCGATGTCATCAATTTTAATTTGTGAATAAATTGGAGAGAATAATGTGACGAATAGTAATAATAACCTCATAATTTAAGTATAAATATTAAAAAATAGTGTTGAATAGTAAATTAATAATATTTATAGTCAAGACTAAAAATAAAAAAAACAAATGCTAATGAAAAAAATCCTTTTATCTTTAACGTTATCGTTATTAACTATTGTTGGTTTCGCACAAACTTGTCCGACTCCTACAACGTCAGGTGTATTTATTACTCTTGACACTACTTACTTGGCGGGTACTGTTGCTCAAGGTTACACAAACGTAGGGCTTTGTTTCTACAATAACACCACAACAGACATCACTGCATTCCAATTTAGAGTGTTTTATGACAACACTGCATTCTCTGAAGTTGATACAATCACTTCACTAAACACATCGTTCGCTCAGAACTTGAAGTATGTTGACAACCCTGCTGGTGGATATGCTACAATTACGATGACTTACACAGGAAGTTTATCTACATTTGAAATTCCTAATGGTCCAATCGTTCAATTGAAGTTGACTCACGTTACAGGATTTGCATCACTTACATCAATTGCTGACATGTCATTTGGAACGGTTACTTATCCTGCTATTGCCGCAAAACAAGATGGTACTGACAACACCCTTACCTTACAAAACTTTGGTGGTGAAATTGCACCACAGACAATGTCTTATCATGGGACATTTACAAACGTAACGGGAACAGGTGCTAAGAACCTTACAGTTGCTTTAGAAAAGAAACTTAAACCAAGTGGTTCTTGGGTACAAGTTACAACTGACGTAACTGACTTGAGTGGAGACTTCGCATTTAACGACATTCCAATTGATACAACAGGTTACTTTGTTAGACTTAAAATTCAAGGTGACACAATGGGTGTTGGTAACGTAATCTCTACGGCAGATGCTCAGAAAGTTCAAGACTATGTGTTGGGAACTCAAACACCAACAGGTTTTGATTTCTATCATGCTGATGTTAATGGTGATAACAACTTAACTATCTCTGATGCTTGGGGTGTATTTGGTAGAATCTCTGGTAGATTTACTCAATGGCCTAACAGTGTTAAAGACGTTAAGTTCTTTACTGTGGCTCAATACAATACAATTAACAACTCATCCACTAACTATACATCAACAATTGCGGGAGTAACTAACTTCACTTTTGACATTGTTGCAGGACAACCTGACTCAGTTACTTACTATGTTTCAGTACCAGGTGATGCGAATGGAACAGGTTATAATATGGCACGTATGACACCAATTGAAGTATTAATTAGTCCTCAACCAGGTGTAGAACATCAAATCTATAACGTTATTGATACAAGAGTTGAATATGATTTCCCAACAACATCTATCGAAGTTAATGTACCAAGATTGTCAGTACAAGAAGGTAACTTAGTTAACATCCCTGTTAAAGTTTTAACTAATGGTGTTGAGTTAGGTTCATTACAATTCGGATTAAAATACAACGATACATTATTAGAGTTCAAAGGAGTTGAAACAAAATCTGCAACATCTAGTTGGGTTTCTTACTTGAACACTAACGACAATCAAATTGATTGGGGTGGATTCGATGTTAACAATCATACAAAACCATTAAGAGATGGTGATGATGTGGTTACTTTACAATTTGTTGCAAAACAACCACAATCTACTTGGGCGGCGAGTCCACTATGGACAACAAACAAGTTTGCGGGTAACAACCAATGTAAAGATATGGAGATTACTCCTGCGAATGGGGTCATCCAAGTTTACAAAATGACAATGGGTGGTAATTTACTTGGAGATAATGAAATGACAGTATCACCAAATCCAACAGATGATTTCACAACAATCACATTCAAAGTTAATGAATACGGACCAGTTAAATTAACAATTAACGACTTGTTAGGTAAAGAATACAATGTCATTGTTGATGGTTCAATCCCAAAAGGTAAATACAGTTATATGGTTGATTTAGGTTACTTATCACCAGGTGTTTACGTGGCACACTTAAGAAATACTGAGACTAGTATCTTCCAAAAAGTTGTGGTAGAATAATTAATGAGGTCACTTCGGTGACCTCTTAGCCCTTACAATAAACCAAATAAACTAAACAAAACAAATAAAATCATGTCAGAGGAAACAACAAATGAAACAAACGACGGTAGTTGGTCAGGATTAAAAAAGACCATTATCGGAACATTAACTACAGTAATTGCTGGTGGAGGAGTATGGTTATCAACTATTCTTTTCGGAGGTCACGAAGAACCAAAAGAAGAACCTAAAACGGAACAAGCTGCACCTGCACCTGTAATCGTTAATGTACAACAAAATCAGGAAAATAAACAAAAGGTTGAAAACGGTGGGGGAACTCACGTTATCGAACGAGTAGTTGAAAAACCTGCAGCGTCTCAACCTGTACAACCACAACCTAAAAAAGAAGAAGAAAGTTGGTAATGAGAAAGTTGTTATTGGTTGTATTACCATTATTTCTGTTTTCTTGTAAAGCAAGTGGACAGATTGGTACAGTAAAAACTGAAGAATACCAAGCGGATTTCGAAAAGAGACAATCCATGGCTGTTGTATCAGATTACACTGATACAATCGTAATCCCAATTCAAGTTCTTAAAATTGGAATCAATGAGGAACTTTATGAAATGTACCCAGAACTTAAAGACAAAAGAGTTGGGTTGGGGGTTGCGAACATCGTGTTAGAATACTTAGAGTCGACAGACAGATTTAAATTCACTGAAGACAAAGAAGAAATCAAACAAAAAATGATTGCACAAGACAAAGCATCTGATAAAGGTATTTCAAGTAATAAAATCGAAGTTAAAGGTAATGTAATCTTAGCTGAGTATTTTGTTTACATCGAAGTGTATGACTTTTCAGTTTCTGAGGATGAGGTTGTCAAAGCGGTTGACGGAGCAAAGGCGACACAAATAACTCGATTAGGTTTACAAGTTAGGTTCGTAGATGCTGAGACAGGTGAGATAATCACAGGTAGTGGTTTAGGTGAATCATCAACAGTTAAGACATCTTCAATTTTATCGGATGTAGAAGATATTAAGTTCAATCAATCGACAATAGGTATTTCGACCAAAAAAGCTCTTGAAACGGCATCGTCAAGAGTAGTGTCAAAATTAATAAAAAAGGGTGTCTTTAAATCTTAAAAAAATATGAGTTTAAAAAAATTATTAATCGGTGAAAACACTTTCACAAAAGTAGAAGACAAGAATCGTTTTTACTACATGTTACAACAAATGCAATCCAATCGTTGGAAAATCACTGCAATTGTGTTGGGGTTATTTTTCTTTATCATTTTAGGTATCAACTCGGCAGTATTCTTCGGAATACCAATTGGTGAAGATTGGAAAGAAATGTTATTAATCCTTTTAGGTGCCTTTGTTGGTAACCTAAATAAAGTTGTGGACTATTGGTTCAACTCTGAAGATAGAGACAAAATGTTAATTCAAAAAGTTGATGAGGAAGACGGAGTGTCTTTATCTGATACAAAAGAAATCTAATATGAACTTAAAGAAAATTTTTATTACAATAAGTTTTCTGTTCATAACAACAATGGTTTTAGGACAGGGGTTTTCGTATACATTTACGGACCCCTGTACCTTTAAACAAAAACAAATTTACATTGACAATCCATCAGGTAGTGTATTGTTATCGTACAATGGTTCAGTCCAAAGTTTTACTCAACAACAATTACAATTAGGTGAATTTGAGCAATGGATTAATCAAGTTAATTCAACAAATCCCAACGGACCATGTAGTGGTGTCGGTTTAGCCCAAAACACAAATATGAATGTGTTAATAACTCAAAATAACATTGCGGTATTGACCAATGTGATGTCAGCATTAAACGATATAGGTTCGATTGGGGGAACAAATATCGGTGGAATTGTCGAAGCGAAAGAAAAATCATCTTCAGAGGACAATAAAAGAAAAAATAATAAATCATCAAATAATAATAATTCCACGACATCCAATAATAGCCCAACGACTAACGGTCAGGGTGGTCAAACCACTAATAATCAAAATCAAGGAAATGGGCAAACTAGCGAGGGTAATAATGGAAACACTGGGGGAACTCAGACAAATCAACCAAACCAAACAGGCGGAACAACTAATCCAAACAACGGAGGACAACCTGAAGGAAATGGTCAAACAACATCAACATCGGGTGGAAACAATGGAAATCCAAATAACACAACTCAAGGAGGAGGTCAACAGAATCAGTCGACTGTAGGAGGGAATGGTTCAAATCCTCAGGGTAATGGTCAGAATAGTAATACACAAACTCCTGACGAAACACAACAAAATCAAAGTACAGATAATGCGAGAAGTACATCAAGTGCAAAAGAGAAAGTTGCTAATGCAAAGCAAGGGGGGATTGTATTAAATGGTGATATAGTTGTAATCAATAGTGCGACACAAGGAGAACCACAACAATTTAGGATGAATATGAGTGTTGTTAAAAGTAATACCAACAACACAGTTGTTAAGGGTGCGTTACTTAACTATACTACCAGTATTAACAACTCAAGTTTAACTTTATTCATGGGTAGGAAAGTTAAGAGTTTTACAGGGATTGTTGCTAACTCATCAATGTTAAACTTTGAAAGGGATTTATTTAATACAACTTCTTTAATGACTTCATACAAATATAAATCAATTACATCAACACTTGGGGTTAACTTCACAACAGGTAAGTTGGGTGAATCAAGATTCCAAAGTTTATCGGCACTTGGTGGTGGAGTTGGAACATTCAAAGTATCTAAGAAGATAACCAATACAACCATGATGGTTGTTGTGTATTCACCTTTTGTTTATTACTACGAAGGTTTATGGTATAAGTCAGGTTGGTTAATGGTTCCATTCACAGCATTCGATTACAGATTAACACAGAAATTTAAACTTAACTTGAGCTTTAGTGGGGTTCAACAAATAAAAAGTACCACAATAAATTACCAAGTATTACTTGGAGCAAAAGCATTATTATAACATGAAAAAACTATTACTAACATTAGGGTTTATTTTACCATTATTCATTTACGGACAAAAAACATTAAGAGATTCAATTTATGTCAAGACTGACATGTTTGAGTTGGTGTATTCAGAAAAATTACAACAACCTAAATTTATTAGATACACTGTTCAATGTCCAAATGGAACCGCACCAAGAAAGGGTATGGACTTTTACGTTTGTGATTCAATCCTAACCTCAGATGATAAGGACTATGCAAACAATCCATATGATAAAGGACATTTGGCACCTGCGGCAGATTTTAACTGTACAAGTGAAATGTTATTTAAGACATTCACATACCTTAATTGTTCCTTACAACAAGAGAACCTTAACAGAACTACTTGGAGATTGTTAGAGGTTAGAGAAAGGGATTTGGCAAAGACACAGAAAGTTGTGGTCGAAATTAGATGTGTGTATTCACCAAAGTCAATTGTGTTACCAACAGGGGCGACAATACCTGATGCATATTATAAGACAATCAAATACGGTAAAACTACTGAAGTGTATTACTTCAAGAACGAAAAACCATTAACAACAGATTATACCAAATACAAAATAAAATGAGAAAACTATTATTAATTCCCGTGATGTTCTTGGCATCTTTAACTTACGCTCAGAACTGTTATTCAGTTAAACATGTTGAGAGTCGTGCTAATATTGAAGGCATTAGTCCAAAGAGATTTACACTTGGTGTTAAACAGATTACTGAAGAAGTTATATCAGAGAAGTATTCTATCTGTGAGGATGGGGATAGTGTTTCTGTTATTGTTGAAAGTATTGAAGCACCAACAACAGGTGTTGCAATTGGTCCATTTGAAATGAAAAGAAAGGTGACAATTGTGACAACTAAAATAATTATTAATGGTAAGGAATATATTGGAGTGGGTGAGAGTAAGATTGATGTTAAGTCAACTTTCATTGAACTACAAGATGAGAACATACCATTTGAAAAATCATCATTCTCCGCAGCATTAAAGAAATCTTTAATGGATGGTGTTAATAAAATATGAGGAAATATGTAACCATATTATTTTTAATTTTGACCAATATTCTTTTTGGTCAAACATTTACGTATTCTGGTTACATCTATAATGCGGGTGGTGGAGGTGCACCAAATGTTCCTGTTAAATTATATAAAAGAACCACTCCAGCATTAGTGGGATTTACATCCCAAACAAATTACAATGGGCATTCATATTATCGCTCAACAAGTAGCGCAACTTGGACCACTGCTAGAACAAATTGTGCTAACATGGGTGGACATTTAGTGACTATAACATCTTCAGGTGAAAATAGTTTTGTATTTAATACTTGGCCTTCAGGGTGGATTGGGTTTAACGATGAGGTTGTTGAAGGTCAATGGAGATGGGTTACAGGTGAACCTGTTACTTATACAAATTGGAATAGTGGGGAACCAAACAATGCGGGTAATGAGGATTATGCCCAATTTGTTAGTGGTGGTAAATGGAATGATTTGCCTAATACATCATTACCTTACGTTATAGAGTTTGATTACATTGTAACATTTACTGCTTGGGCTTTAGAACAAACCGTATATACTAATTCTTCAGGTTATTATAGTTTTAGCAAATCAACAAACCCTGCAACTGAATGGTATGTTCAAATTGACATACCAACACCAACAACAACTATTAGTAATAATGATGCGATTTCTGCCAACAATAAGGTGATTAGTCGAACATTCAATTCATTGGACTACTATCGATACGATGTGAATAATGATGGGAATATTAATATAACGGATGTATACCGAATTTATATGAGAATTAGCGGTAGATTTCCAACTTGGGGAGGTTCGTTACCTAACACAAGATTATTTACTTCAAGTCAATATAATATAATAAACACTTCAACTTCGGATTTAAGAGGTACTTTAACGGGTGCCTCCTCAATTACAATTACTAATCCAACAAGTGGTGGTAGTTCAAGTTATTATTTGATTAATACGGGATATTCAAATGGTTCAGTAGTGAGTTACTAAACTATTTATATATAAATAAACTAAATAAAAATTAAAAAAATGTTATTAAAAAAAGGTTCAAAAGGTGATGATGTAAAGAAACTTCAGGCTAAATTGGGATTGGCTGCCGATGGTATTTTCGGTGCGGGTACTGAAACTAAAGTTAAAGAATGGCAGGCATCTAACGGATTAGGCGCTGACGGTATTGTTGGTGATGGTACTTGGTCTAAAATGTTTGGTGGTGAAACACCTGCGGTTATTAAAGAAGATGTGGTAATTGCGAAAGCAGGACCATTAAACATTGACAAATTGAAAGGTCATATTCCTGATGCGGTTATCGCTCAGATTCCTGAGACAGCTGCGAAGTTTAATATCACAAACAATTTAAGATTAGCTCACTTCTTGGCTCAATGCAGTCATGAGTCAGGTGGATTTAAGGCGGTATCTGAAAACTTAAACTATTCTGCTGACGGATTAAAGAAAATCTTCCCTAAGTATTTCCCTGGTAATCTTGCTGAATCATATGCAAGAAACCCTGAGAAAATTGCTTCCAAAGTTTATGGTGGAAGAATGGGTAATGGTGATGAAACAACCAAAGAAGGTTTCAAATTTAGAGGTAGAGGTTATATTCAATTGACAGGTAAAGCAAACTATACAAACTTCGCTAAGTTTATTGGTGAAGATACTGTTGCTAATCCTGATTTGGTTGCTACAAAATACCCATTAGCGTCTGCAGGGTTCTTCTTTGACTCAAATAAGTTATGGGCTATTTGTGATAAAGGAGCGGATGATGCTACAGTAACTGCGGTTACGAAAAGAGTGAATGGCGGAACTATCGGATTGGTTGATAGAATCAAACACTTCAAAGAATATTACAACTTACTTAAATAAGAAAAGAAACCCTCACAGAAATGTGGGGGTTTTTAATCTAAAGAGTTGGGGTAATATAATAAAGTTGGGTTCTTCTTTTGAATATCAGGAACATCTCCGCCTAAAAAAGTTTTCTTGAATTCCATAACATCAAATCGTTCAGTGATTACATGGTAACCACTTTTGGTTGGAATAACCTCAATAACTTTTGGAACATAGTCATAAGTAATCTCAACAGTTCCATCCGACCGATGAAAGTGGTTTTCTGATTTTGTAACAAATGGACGACAAAACTTATTAATGA
>Ga0208224_1000164_pt1 | contig 12235 bp, 9 predicted proteins | sample LakMenEpi26Oct09_FD_150735 | JGI IMG/M metagenome (GOLD analysis project Ga0208224, IMG submission 150735) | Freshwater microbial communities from Lake Mendota, WI - 26OCT2009 deep hole epilimnion (SPAdes) | ecosystem: Environmental > Aquatic > Freshwater > Lake > Epilimnion/Euphotic zone ... | reverse complement strand
CTTCAGACATATATCTTTTTTAAATTATCTTTTTTTGGTTTCCGCACCTGCGAAAACATTTTTTATTATTATTTCATACGCAACATTTTAGTCTTCAAACTCAGCTTTTAAAACACTAATCACATGTTGTACCGTTTCATCTTCCAAATCTGCTCTTCTAGCTAATTCTTCGGGATCCAAATCTAACACGCTTCTCGCAGTATCGCAACCTATTCCCTTCAAAATATCAATTACCCAAGCATCAATCTCATCTGAAAATTCTTCCAAATCAATATCAAAGTCATCTTCTACTTCTTCAGCATCTCTAAACACGTCTATTTCATAATCCACCAAACGGCTTGCAAGCTTTATGTTTAAACCTTTTTTACCAATAGCTAAAGAAATCTGATCTGGCTTTAAGTAGACAGCTACCTTCTTATTCTCCTCGTCAATACTCAACGAATCGATTTTCGCTGGTGCCAAGGCACGTTGAATCATCAAGTTCAAATTGCTTGTATAATTAACAATATCGATATTTTCATTTTTTAATTCACGAACAATCGCGTGAATTCTAGAACCTTTCATCCCCACACAAGCACCTACTGGATCAATTCTATCATCAAAAGATTCTACAGCTACTTTTGCTTTTTCACCTGGCTCACGAACAATTTTTTTCAAGGTAATCAAACCATCAAAAATCTCAGGCACTTCCATTTCTAATAACTTTGCTAAGAAAGCACTGTCCGTTCTAGACAAGATAATCTTAGGATTGTTGTTATGCATATCTACACGCTTAATCACCGCTCGTAAAGTATCGCCTTTTTGATAGAAATCTGCACGAATTTGCTCGCTCTTAGGCAACAATAATTCATTGCCTTCGTCGTCCAAAATCAAGATTTCTTTTTTCCAAACTTGATATACTTCACCAGAAATAATTTCACCAACTCTGTCTTTATACTTTTTATATACTTCGTCTTTCTCGAGCTCTAATACACGCGAAGCCAATGTTTGACGAGCTGCTAATACCGAACGACGACCGAAACTTTCTAAAGTAATTTCTTCATATAACTCATCACCGATTTGATAATCAGGATCAATTTTTTGTGCCACTGCCAAATCAACTTCAGCCACATCATCCTCTACAAAACCATCTTCCATGATGGTTCTTCTATGCCAAATTTCAAGATCACCCTTGTCAGTATTCACGATAATATCAAAATTATCTGTACTACCATATTTCTTTTTCAATAAGGTTCTAAATACATCTTCTAAAACCTTCATCATTGTAGGTCTGTCAATGTTCTTAAATTCTTTAAACTCGGCAAATGAGTCTATCAACTCTATACTATTCATGATTTTTTAGTTTTTGTTTTTTGATTCCTAAAAATTTTTTTATTTAAAATTAAATTGTATCAATGCACTTTTTATCTGCGCATAAGTAAGCTCATATTGCTTTGGAAGCACTTCTTCGTCTGCTGGCTCACCTGCTTTTTTCTTCTTCTTTTTTACTTCTTTCAAAATTTGTTCTAATACCACTTTCTCGTCGTCACTATAAATCAAACGGCCAGAGATCTTTTCCCCACTCGTTTTCACAATATCCAATGTGCTCCCAATTCTCTTTTTGTACTGTTGGGGCACTTTCAATGGATTGGTCATGCCTGGACTCGATAGTTCTAATCCATAATCCAAAGGCACAATGCCACCCTTGTCCAAAAACTCTTCCAAGTATCTACTCAAGATGGTACATTGATTGATGGTTATGTTTTCAAAGCCATCTACAAAAACTTGTATTCTCTTGCCCTGCAATACTTTCACGTCTACCAAATACAAATTTTCTTCTGCTATTTTCGGTAAAAGTATCTCTCTTATTTTTTCTACTGCGTCCTTCATTTCAATTTAGAAACAAAAGAGGGGACTAATAGTCCCCTCTTTCTTTTTTTCGTTTACAATGCAAATGTACGCTATTTATACTTAAAACCAAAATTAATTTAATGATTCTACATGTTTCTTTTCATAGTATTTAAATGTTTTTTGGGCGCGTCCCAGGCTTTAAAAATACAGAAAGCCTTGGTCGGGCATTTCGCAGTACCCCGATGAAAAATCGGGGGTACTTGCTGCATTCCCTCGCGCTAAAGAAGCATTGCAAATACTTTCTAGGAGGGGATCCGCAATGCAAATGCGGACCAGCAGGCTGACCATACATTCGAGAACATTCAATTGAACGAAATGCTGCGCGACTGGGTGGCAGGAGTACCGCCCTTGCAAAGGACGTACGACAGAACACAGGACCTTTGCCCCTTGGATTTTTGGGGCAAAGGGCGCGCCCAAAAAACAAATAAAAAAGCCTATCGATAAGGATAGGCTTGATAAATATATTTTAAAAACGGTTGACTATGGACGCATTTCACTATTGTCTTCTTTGGCTACCAACAAGAAAGTGATGCCAATGGTGCATAATGATAAGCCAACAATCAGTGGCAATGTCAAGCCATAGCTAGAAGCATGTGCCGTTGGATCGGTTGGATTATAAGGCAAATATGCGCTTGAATTTAAGATTAAAAAATAAGTGTAAACACTTACTATCGTCCCGATGAGGGTGAAAATGATACCGATAACTTTAGACATAACAAGAATTATTTGTATTGCAAAAATGTAAAAACTTTTACAGACTCACAACTTATTTTGAGAAAAACTGAGAAAATCAGCTAAAAATTCGATAATCTTGCAGCGTGTTAACAGTATCAAATTTATCATTACATTTCGGAGGTAGAACTTTATTCGATGGCATCACCTTCCAAATCGTTCGGACAGACAGAATCGGGCTCGTAGGTAGGAACGGAGCAGGCAAATCGACATTATTAAAAGTATTGACGGGCTTTCAAAAGCCAGATAACGGCGATATTTCGACGCCCAAAGATTTTGAAATAGGCTATCTACCTCAAGATATCAATAGTCAGAGTACCAAGACCGTTTACGAAGAAACTAAGACCGCTTTTAGCAAGTTTCTTGCTTTGGAAACTGAGCTAAAAAGCTTGTCGCATCAAATGGAAACGCGTACTGACTATGATAGTGATTCCTATATGGATTTGATTACTGTGTATGGCGAAAAAGATGCCTTATTTCACATGATGGGTTCTCACAATATTGATGAAGAGATAGAGAAAATATTGAAAGGGCTTGGTTTTGAGCCCAAGGATATGCAGACGCCCGTGAGTGAATTGAGTGGTGGTTGGCAGATGAGAATTGAATTGGCCAAAATATTATTACAGAAACCTGATTTAATTTTGTTTGATGAGCCCACGAATCACTTGGATATTCATTCGATCACTTGGTTAGAGAATTTTCTTAGAGATTATGATGGTGCCATCCTTTTGATATCGCATGATAAAGCCTTTTTGAATAATGTGACCAATAGAACGATTGAAATTTTTAATGGTGATATTGATGATTATAAAGCGAACTATTCCAAATATATCGACCTAAGAAAAGAGCGCAAAGCGAATCAGATTAATGCGAAGAAAAATCAAGAAAGAGAGATCCGTCAGATAGAAAGAAATATTGAGCGGTTCCGGGCCAAAGCATCAAAAGCAGCCTTTGCACAATCATTGGTAAAGAAGTTGGATAAGCTAGACATCATTGAGGTTGACGAAGAAGATGTGTCGAAAATGAATTTGCGTTTTCCAGATGCCGTGCCTTCGGGCAAAGTGGTTTTAGAAGTGAAACACGCTGTAAAAAAATACGGCAATAAAACCATTATTCACAATGAGAGTTTTTATGTAGACAAAGGTGACAGGATTGCTTTTGTAGGCAAAAACGGAACAGGTAAAACGACTTTGAGTCGAATGATAGCGGGTGATTTGGATTTTGAAGGCGACATAAAAAGAGGTTATAATGTACACTTAGGTTATTATGCACAGCATCAGGCAGAGACATTGGATGGCAACAAGACAGTGTTTGAAACCATTGATGAGGCTGCAACAGGAGAGATGAGAACCAAAGTAAGAACCTTATTGGGTTGCTTTTTATTTAGTGGTGAAGATGTAGAAAAGAAGGTAAAAGTATTGAGTGGCGGGGAGAAAGGAAGGGTGGCGATGGCCAAACTTTTGTTAGAACCCATGAATTTATTGATATTGGATGAGCCTACGAATCACCTGGACATGGTGTCGAAAGAGACTTTGAAGCTAGCATTGAAAGAATATAAAGGAACTTTAATATTGGTAAGTCACGATAGAGATTTTTTACAAGGCTTGACGAATCGTATTATGGAGTTTACCGACACAGGAATTAAGGAGCATGTTGGCGACATTTATGATTTCTTGGAAGAAAAGAAAGCGGAAGATTTTAGAGAATATGAACGGGCTAAAAACGGCAATATTCCCTTAGCAAAATTGAATTCTAGAGCAGAAGCAAAAAAACAAAATGCAGCACCTCATAAACCAGACGATAAGGAAGCAAAAGCATTAAAGAACAAGGCTTCTAAGTTAGAGAATCAGATTTCTGAGTTGGATAATAAGATAGAGGAGTTCGAGAAAAAATTGAAAGACCCCGAATCTTTTAAAGAAGTTGGAAACGACCCTTCTTTCTACAAAAAATATGAAGCGGTAAAGCAAGAACAAGCCCAATTGATGAAAGACTGGGAAGATGTATTGGAGCAAATCGGCTAAATAATTACCAAATATTGCTTTTTAATTTTCTACTAGAGCATGTCCAATATCCATAATTCTATGGATAATTTTATCAATATCATTTTTCATTTCTATATGATTGTTGTTCGTGTCGTCCTGCAACCATTTCAACAATGATGCTGCATCAGGATTTTTGGCGATTGGTACATTCATTTTTTCGAGAATACTTGCGTTGGCTTTTTGTTCGGGCTGACCTTTCATCGGAATGACCAGCAATTTTTTATGCAAATAAAGCGCTTCTGAAATGGTTTGAAATCCTCCAGCAGTAATAATACCAGCACATTGCGTCAGGTGCATGGTGAAGCTTTCCATGTTTAGCGGAAAGATGCTTATGTTTTTAATAGTGATCGGCTTTTTTTCTGTTTTTGAATAGATGATAAACTTATAGTCGTCAAATCTTTTATCTCTCAATATTTTCATCAATTCGTCATCTGAGTATGTAAGCAAATAGATTAGGATAAAATTTTCGTTTGTGATTGTTGCGTTTCGAATTTCTTTTCTTACCACTGGGTAATATATAAAGTCATCCATTTTGGTGAAATGCATGCCAATCTTCGCTTTTACAGGACAAAGTATTTTAGTAACGATATTTGTTTTTAGTTTTAAGCCATGTAAACGAGGAAATTTTTTTGAGGTAAGCGCATATATATTTCCAATACCAATACAAGGTATGTTATATATTTTAGCGCCCCAACAAGAAATGGGCTCATAATCTGAAATGACTAAGTCGTACTTTTTGAATGGGATACTTTTGATGGATTTTACAAAGGCGTAGAGATCCAGCTTTGCAAAACTTTTAAGATATGATATCTTTCCTTCTTTGCCATATTTAAAGCTGATGCCTTTGCAGTTATAATTGATATCTCTAGGCAATTGTATATCAGCATTATTGCCGCTAATGACAACATCGATTCTTTCAATTTCTGGCTCCAAAGCTAGTTGTTCTATGATCTCAACAGAGCGCGTAATATGTCCATTCCCCGTGGCTTGTATGCCGTACAATATTTTCATTCTATGAAGTTTAGTAATATCAAGACCTTTGCTTTTCCTTGCCTTAAACGTTCATACAACTACATTGCTTTATTGATGATAGATTGAATGTTGAAATCTGTTATATCTAAATCGTCTTCTGAAAAAGTGATGGCAAGGTCTTTGTAATGAATGAGATTCCATTCGCCTAGATTATATTCAAGTGCACTTAAATTTTCTACCCAATCTCCAGAATTTAAATAATGAATGGTTTCTCCTTCAATATCGATGTCTTTAATACAAGGTTCATGGATGTGTCCACAAACAACATATTTAACACCTTTTTCGTGCGCGAACACCGCCGTGTTGTGCTCGAAGTCGCTGATAAATTTTGCGGCTTTTTTTACGCCGTCTTTGACTCTTTTTGATAAGGACATTTTTTCTCTTCCTGTTTTTTCCAATACAAAATTGATGGCTCTATTAAGTATAATAAGATAGTCGTAACCTTTGCCACCAAGTTTTGCCAACCATTTAGAATGTTGCATGGTAACATCAAATACGTCACCATGAAAAAACCAAAATGTTTCGTGATTGAGCTGTAATGTTAGTTGGTTGACCAATTTAAAATTACCTAACTGAATATGACTAAACTTTCTAAGATATTCGTCGTGGTTACCTGTAATATAATAGACCTGTGTACCATTTTGCATCATTTTTAGGATACGGCGTAAGACTTTGGTATGTTCTGTAGGGAAGTAATTTTTGTTCAGCTGCCACATGTCAATGATATCGCCATTGAGTACTAGAGTGCTTGGATTAATTGATTTTAAGTAGGCGTTTAATTCTTTTGCATGACAACCAAAGGTGCCAAGATGAACATCAGAAACAACTGCGATTTCGACATATCTTTTTGACATAGTTACAAGAATATTATTGATGGGTTAAGATTACAAAAAGCATGTTAATTGAATACTTACCGCATATTATTAAATAAAGAAAAAGGCGACTGAAATCAGCCGCCTTTCTTAAATCAATAACTATTTCGATGAAAAAAACACTAAAATAAATACTATTTGTTACAAACCATTTTCAAAGTAGTTGCTTGGTTATTGCTTTGTATTTTCACAAAGTAAATACCACTTTGAATGTTCTCTGTATTTACAGTATATGTATGTGCACCAGCCGTTACATTGTCATTCATGATTTCTTTAATGATACGACCGCTAATGTCTACCAAAGAAATATTTAATTTCATTGAAGCGACAGCAGTTATATTGATATTAAAATTCTCTGTAAATGGATTTGGATACAAATTGATGTTGTTCAAGTTTGAAATCTCATTTACTGAAGTATATGGTGTATTGTCAGAATCAAAGTTTGTCCAACAAGTCATCCAGTTTGTAGTTCCGAAAGCACCTCTATGTGTAACTGTATTATCAAAAAATGGATTGCTTAAATTAGCTGCTGAAAAGCTTGCACCTGTTAATACTGGAGAACCTGTAGAAGGCATTACATCAGGAGTCGTTGCATTAAATGGATCTGCTAACATAGCGCCAGTAGCTGCTGCATAAAAAGTATTGCTATTGCCAACCGCTGGAACGTTTGCGGAATCAAAAGCAGCTTCGTGATCTCTGCCACATCCTGCCCAAACATTATTTTTTAATTCTAAGGTACCTGCAGTGTAGTTTGCTTTGGAAGCTGTACCGTCGATAAATTCACCAATCGGCCATCCCATAAAAATAGTGTTGTAGATTGATTGAGTAGAGTTTCTTCTGATGTGTGCTCCTCTCTTAAAATAAGAAGGTGCTGGGAATGTAACTGTAGATTTTGGACCGATAGTTGTCACATTACTAAATACGGAACTAGTAAGTGGTGTTACAGAAGATCCAGTAGCATTATTATCTGATTCAAAACTATTAGAAGCACCAGCCGCATCATAGTAAGCTGTATCTCTAACTGCTAACAAAAATTGACAATGACCACTATATCCGAAGTCAGTATCAAAATCATCATCAGTTCCTTTAAATGCTATTAAGTTTTTACAATTTACAGTACCACCAAACCACTCGTAGCTATCGTCACCACTATAAGAAATTTGGATGTGGTCGATTGTTGTACCTGTTCCAACACCACCAAACGTCAATCCATTGATTTCATTATTCAAAACGAAAGCAATACCTGGATATTCTATTCTTACATATTGCATCGTACCAGAATTGCTATTTGCATTAGTTCCACCATAACGACCATCTCCGGCTGAATTGTCAACACCACCTTCAATAATACCGTCAATTGGCAAACCAGTAGCTGAATCCTTGATATTGATAGGTGCATCTCCTAACAAGATAATTCCACCCCAATCTCCAGGAGCACGGTCACCAATTGGTTGGTTAGACGTAAAAACGATAGGCTCACATTCAGTACCAACCGCTGAAATTTTTGAACCTCTTGTAATAATCAATGTACCCTTACTTGGTTTGTCACCTTTGATTAAAGTACCTGCCTCGATCGTAAGTGTAGCACCACTCTTTACATAGACAAAACCTGTTAACAAGTAGATGTTATCTTTAGTCCATGTAGTATTAGAAGTGATATTTCCAGATACTGGAACATCTGCGGCAAAAGTATTTGCGCTTAGTATAGTCAAGGCTACAAAGGCAAAAAGGTGTAATAGTTTTCTCATTGGATTTTTGTTTTTTATTTGATTGTTTAATTACAGTGCAAACAAATGACTATGTTATTATTTTATACTTACCCCTTTGTTAAGATTGTGTTAAATATATTTGGATTATGTTCTTCTATTATTTTCGGTTTGCCATATTTAATATTTGTATTAAATTTACAGAATTAGAACATACATCAAAAGAGTTGTTTTCGACCTAGAAAAGACATCTTTTTTGCAAAACCTATCAACCAAAAACTTAAAAAAATGAATGTAGAGAGAAAAAAATTTATTAAAACCCTTGCCATTGCCATTCCGGGTATGGTGCTTATTCCAAGCTTTCTGCAATCTTGCCAAAAAGAGGATTTACCAAGTGTTTCATGGAAGGGAAAGATAGTGATTATCGGGGCTGGTGCAGCCGGCATTTATGCAGCAAGTTTACTTCGTCAATATGCTCCTAATGCAACGATTCAAATATTGGAAGCAAGCAATACTTTTGGTGGCAGAATTAAGGCACTTGAAGGATTTGCAGACTTTAACATAGAATTAGGGGCGGAGGAAATACATGGCAAAAAATCAAAGTGGTATGATATTGTAAGTAGCACTAATGCAAACTTGTTCACGGCTAGTAGAAGTGAGACAGATTTTGTGATGCTTGACAACCGATTAGAGAGCGAAGATAGTGCAAAGTCTATTGATGCCTATGTGAAGGCAGATGATGCTGCTGGGACAGTGGTAAGATATTCTGGTGGCGAAGTCAGCTGCGAAGCCTATGCCCTTTCTCAAGGGGTGGGTTCAATAGGATTGCCTTATTTCAATGCGTTGACAGGAAACGAATATGGAACAAGCGCGAGTTTGTTAAGTGCACCTGGCGTTAGCGCAGAAGATAATTTATGGACTAGCGGAACAGCGAACTACAATGTTTCTAATCGTTCCTATCATTCTATTTTAGAAGAAAAATTTTCTGAGGCGCTTTCATTAGTTACCTATAATACTCAAATCAAAAACATCGACTATTCGCAAAGCGATATTTTATTAACGGATCAATCAGGAAATACTTTTACGGCCGACAAGGTGATTGTTTGCGTTCCTTTGACAATTTTAAAAGCGAATGATATCATATTTTCACCCACTTTGCCAACTTCTAAACAAGAAGCCATCGATAAAATTGGAATGGGTGCAGGCATGAAAATAATTTTAAAATTCAGCACTCGCTTTTGGGATGAAAACGCAGGTTCTATCTATGGTAATGGACCTGTGCCTGAATATTGGTATACATCAAAAGGAAGAGGAAATGATCATGTGCTTACCGCTTTCGTTATGGGAGACAAGGCAAGCGCTTTGAGCACTGAGGGTAATAATGCTGTGAATATTGTGTTAGCAGACTTAGACAACATGTATGGTGCTGGGATAGCTAGTGGAAGTATTGTTGATAGCCACATTGAGGATTGGCTAAAAAATCCATTTATTAAAGGTGCATATTCATTTGCTTCAGAGGCAGGAATTATTGATTTAAGAACACAATTGGCTCAAAGTATTAATAAGCAAGTCTACTTTGCAGGTGAGGCCACCCACACGAAAGGACATGTTGCCACCGTGCATGGTGCGATGGAAACTGGCGAGTTTGTTGTGAGTGAAATCTTAAATGAATTTGTATAATATTCAGAAGCATTTGATTTAAACCTAGCGTAAATATTCTACCATATTTTATTATCGTAATATTGCAATATTAAATTAAAGTAGAAATGTCAACAGCAGCAGCAAACATCGGCAAGAAGAAAAAGTTAGGCTTTTTAGATAAGTACTTAACCCTATGGATATTTTCGGCAATGCTTATTGGTGTTCTTGTTGCCTATTTTATCCCAAGTGCTTCTACCACTATACAATCATTTTCTAAAGGGACTATCAATATCCCGATTGCCATCGGCCTAATTTTAATGATGTATCCTCCACTCACTAAAATTGATTTTTCGACCTTGAAAGACATCTTTAACAAGCCCAAATTGCTTTTTGTCACATTGTTTGTCACATGGGTTATTGGTCCTTTTTTAATGTTTCTTCTATCCATCATTTTTTTGAAAGAGCACGTAGAATACATGACTGGACTTATTATCATTGGCCTCGCTCCTTGTATTGCCATGGTGATTGTTTGGAGCGAGTTAGCGGAAGGCAATCGAGCGTTCACAGCAGGATTGATTGGAATTAATAGTCTCTTACAAGTTTTCTTTTTTAGCCTCTATGCTTATTTCTATTTAGAAATCATGTTACCACTTTTCGGAATGAAAGGTCAGATCATTGATGTGAGCATTTCCGAAATTGCAAAAACAGTAGGATTGTATTTGGGAGTGCCTTTCGCTGCCGCTATGCTAAGTAGATTTACCCTTCTTAAATTAAAAGGTGAAAAGTGGTTTCATCAAAAATTTATTCCTTTCGTTTCACCCATCACCCTTATCGCATTGTTGTTTACCATTGTTGTTATGTTTAGCTTAAAAGGAGAAATGATCATTAATATTCCACTAGATGTTCTAAAAGTAGCGATTCCTCTGGTCATATATTTTGCTGTCATGTTTATGCTAATGTTTTTTACAGCAAAATTTTTGGGGTCAAACTATAGAGACAGTGCTTCTGTCTCCTTCACTGCTGCTGGTAATAATTTTGAATTAGCCATTGCCGTTTCTATAGGTGTGTTTGGGATCAACAGCGGACAAGCCTTTGTCGGAGTTGTTGGACCGCTAGTAGAAGTGCCTGCCTTAATTGCTTTGGTTAATGTGGCATTTTGGTTGAAGAAAAAGTACTATCCAACCCATCAGGCATCCATATAGCATTTTAAGATGCGCCCCTTAAAATACTCCGCAGAACATAGCGAGTCATTTCTACCAATCTTAATTTAGATACGGGTGCATTTGTTTTCTGTTTAAAGATTATATAGCTAATGATTTAGCATACTTTTTTCTTTATTTAACATTTGCTTAACATGTGGATTAACTTGTGTTTTTATTGTAAATATAACTTTGCGATAAATTTAATTGACAAATCTATGAAATATGTTTTTTCAACACTTTTGATGCTTTTGGGTTTCGGCAGCATCTTTGCGGGCAATGGCTCCATTGCTGGTAAAATCATTGATGCAAAAACAGGTGAAACGCTCATTGGTGCAACAGTTTTGATTCTGAATACATCAATAGGTTCTGTAAGCGATATTGACGGAAACTATAGTATCAAAAACTTAGCACCTGGTATATATACCATTAGAACAACCTACACAGGCTATGTTGAAAGGCTAGATTCTAATATTGAGGTGACGGCAGATAATGTGAGCTCACTTAGCATTACTATGAATACAGCGGAAAAAGAAATAAAAGAAGTAATAGTGACGGCTAAAATAAGTAGAGACAACACTTCTGCCATCGTTACAATGCAAAAAAACAGCAGTACAATTTCGAGTGGTATTTCAGGAGAAGAAATTAAACGTTCACCAGATAGAAGTTCGGGTGATGTAATTAAGAGAGTTAGCGGCGCAACTATTCAGGACAATAAATTTGCGATAATTCGTGGTTTGAGCGACAGATACAACTATGCGATGGTAAACGGAGCAGTATTACCAAGTACAGAACCAGATAGAAAGGCCTTTGCTTTCGACATGTTTCCATCTAATCTACTCGACAATATCATCATTACAAAAACAGCTCAACCAGATTTACCGGCAGAATTTGCTGGAGGAATCATTCAGCTAAATACTAGGGATATTCCAGAAAAAACTTTTTTCAATTTAACTATTGGTCAATCATTTATTGAAAAAGCAACATTCAAACCCTATTATACCTACAAAGGAGGCAAGACTGACTTCTTAGGAGTTGATGACGGAACTAGGGCATTGCCACCAAGTTTTATTACGTCCGATTCGCTACAAAAACTTCCAAACTCTCAGCGTTATCCTTAT
>Ga0208224_1000157_pt1 | contig 12388 bp, 12 predicted proteins | sample LakMenEpi26Oct09_FD_150735 | JGI IMG/M metagenome (GOLD analysis project Ga0208224, IMG submission 150735) | Freshwater microbial communities from Lake Mendota, WI - 26OCT2009 deep hole epilimnion (SPAdes) | ecosystem: Environmental > Aquatic > Freshwater > Lake > Epilimnion/Euphotic zone ... | reverse complement strand
CAATCACAGCCATGTCTGCCCATGTCTTTGCGGGATAATTAAAAACATTACTATACTTGCTTTTGCCACTCAACAAGTCATCCAACATTTGTTCCCTGCTTTTGCCTAAGGTTTCACAGGCGCTATACAACAGTTGACCATGGCCAATTTCATCTTGGACCTTTGCAATCAGGGCTAGTTTTCTTTTAAAACCAGGAGACCTCGTAATCCAAGTACCCTCCGGTAGGGCTCCTACAATTTCAGAATGAGCATGTTGCTCAATCATTCTAATAAGTTGTTTTCTGTAGTCTGCAGGCATCCAATCGCCTGGTTCTATCTTTTCTCCAGCATCGATTCTTGCCTCAAATGCAGCAAGTTTTTGTGGGTCATCTTGTGATTGTATCATCGCTTTTGCTTCCTCTTCTGTCATAAATGTGTTTCCGTACATTGCAATTATTTTAATCCGTTTATAATAATATTTGAAAGTTCTTTTGCTATTGTTTTTGCGGTAAGTTTTCCGTTTGGTTTATATAAATCGTAGGTGGCGTTCAAAGCAGAAAAAATAGTGAAGACAGCTATTTTTACATTCGCATCTCTAAACTGCTTTTGAGTAATTCCTTCCTCTATTAACGAGAGAAAACTCTTTTCATATTGCTTTCGCAGTTGTTTAAACTCTGTTAAATCTGGCTCGCTTAAGTGTTTCCACTCATGAAAAAAAACACTTGACGCGTCTATGTTTTTCGCAATGACCATGACGTGATTTTCAATGGCCTTCTCTAATTTTTGTTTGGCTTTGCCTTTCGTTTGTTCTATGTCTTTTATAGATTCGAAGAATTCGTCGGCGATTTGAAAGCAAATATCTTTCAGTATTTCCTCCTTGTTAGAGACATGATTATATAGTGACGCGGCCTCTATGCCCACCTCCTTGGCAAGATCACGCATACTGCTCGCTCCATAGCCTTTGCTGCGAAACATGTTTTGAGCCGCTTGCCTAATCTGCTTTTTTCTATCTATTACTAATTCTGCCATTAACTAACGTTCGTTAGTAAAGATAATACTATTTTTTTAAATGCAATGTTTTTTCAAAAAATCTTTATGCCTCCTCAGATTAGACTTTTTGTTGTATTTTTGATAAACACCTGTTTTTTATGAAAAAAATGAAACCCAAACACATGATATTACTATTCCTTAGTCCTTTCTTGTTATTTGGCCTCTATGTTGTTGTTGTATTAATTTACGGATCAATGAACGATTGGAAGCCTGAAGAAAAAACAACAATTACTGTCCAGCCAACAAAACAAGGTCTTGATGTGGTTTCTGACTCTGTTTTTACTTTTTTTTCATGGAACGTAGGTTATGCGGGACTTGGTGCTGAAGCAGATTTTTTTTATGACGGCGGGACAATGGTTCGTTCAACTAAAAACAATGTAGAAAAATATATTGGTGGCATTGAAAAAACATTATCAGAAAACAATAACGCGACTTTTATTCTACTGCAAGAAGTAGACAAACACTCCAAACGGAGCTATTACAACGATGAATTTGCTTTGTTTCAAAAACAAACAAAGAATTATTTTGGGTCCTTTGCGTTAAATTTCAATGTGAAATTTGTTCCTAAAAAATACTTTGAACCTATTGGACATGTTGAAAGTGGATTGGCGTCTTTTAGTAAACATGCCCCTACAAGCGCCATGCGATACCAGTTTCCCGGGGAGTTCAGTTGGCCTTTACGTCTCTTTAACCTAGATAGGTGTTTCTTGGCCTCTAGATTTTTATTGCAAAACGGCAAGGAGCTAATTGTAGTAAACACGCATAATTCTGCCTATGATAATGGGTCGATGAAACAACAAGAAATGGAATATCTAAAAACCTTTTTATTGCATGAATATGAAAACGGAAACTACATTGTGGTGGGAGGCGACTGGAACCAATGTCCTCCAGGTTTTCAATGGGATGCTTTTACAAAGTCGACCGAACCGGAAGACAAGCCTATTATGATTGATCGTCATTTTATGCCTGAGGGTTGGACCTGGGTCTTCGATAAAACAACACCTACAAACAGAAAGTTAAAGAAAGCATATGAAGCAGAAAAGACATTTACCACAATCATTGACTTTTATTTGCTTTCTCCAAACATGGAGGCAACAGAGGTTCGTGGGCTAGACCTGGCGTTTGCAAATAGCGACCACCAACCAGTTAGGATGACATGCAAACTTAAATAAGTGTAGATTTACTAATTGGATTGATGTAACCGATGTTCTTTTAGTGCTTCTATTTTTGCTTCTGTCGCCAATAGTATTTTATACAAATAAATGAATTAAAAAAGAAAGGCGCCTCCTCAAAAAAGTGGTGGTCTTGCTTTGATTTACTGCTTTTTGATTGTCCGCTATTTTTGTTTTTTTTAAACTTCGTTTAACAAAATTTAACCACCCAAGATGCCCTCTCATATTAGATTTGTGCACAAACAACAGCAACGTTATGACAGAAATAAGCAATCCAATACCACCTCAAAATGACATCAGAGCTATCAATGATTTAATTCAAAAAGAAAGTGGATTTATAGACTTGATTCATCTTGAAATTGAAAAAACGATCATTGGTCAAAAACACATGATTGAAAGATTGATGGTCGCCTTGCTTGCTAATGGACACATTTTACTTGAAGGGGTCCCAGGTCTTGCGAAAACCTTATCGATTAAATCATTGGCCAGCACAGTAAATGCCAAGTTTAGCAGAATCCAATTTACGCCAGACCTGCTTCCTGCAGACATTGTGGGAACCGTCATTTTTAATCAAAAAGAGAATCAGTTTTCTGTAAAAAAAGGACCGGTGTTTGCAAATTTTATCCTTGCGGACGAAATTAACAGAGCGCCCGCCAAAGTTCAAAGTGCACTACTAGAGGCTATGCAGGAAAAACAAGTCACTATTGGGTCGGAAACCTATTCGCTACAAGAGCCTTTTTTGGTGATGGCGACAATGAATCCCATAGAACAAGAGGGCACCTATCCGCTCCCTGAAGCGCAAGTAGATCGATTCATGCTTAAAGTAATTATAACCTATCCAAAAAAAGAAGAAGAGAGACTCATTATGCGCCAAAATGTTTCTCAGGCAACGGCTGTATTAAATGCTGTTTGCGATACGAATGAAATTTTAAAAGCAAGAAATTTGGTTCGACAAGTTTATATGGACGAAAAAATTGAACAATATATTCTTGACATCGTATTTGCAACAAGACGACCTGAAGATTATAAGCTTTCTAAGTTAAAGCCTCTTATTTCTTATGGAGCATCGCCAAGAGCTAGTATCAACTTAGCGCTAGCCTCAAAGGCGTATGCTTTTCTAAAAAGAAGGGGTTATGTTATTCCTGAAGATGTTCGCGCTATTTGTTACGATGTCATGAGACATAGAATTGGCTTAAGCTATGAGGCCGAGGCTGAAAACATCACTACCGAGCAAATCATTGCTGATATATTAAATGTTGTGGAAGTTCCATAAACATAAGAAACAACTATACACTCAAATATAGAAACCGTTGGAGACAAGCGAACTATTAAAGAAAGTTAGAAGGATAGAAATTAAAACACGTGGTTTGTCTAATCAGATTTTTTCTGGTAATTACCATAGTGCTTTTAAGGGAAGAGGCATGTCTTTTAGTGAGGTAAGAGAATATAGCTATGGTGATGACGTGAGAAACATTGATTGGAACGTAACTGCTCGGTTCAACATGCCGTTTGTTAAAGTGTTTGAAGAAGAGCGAGAATTAACGGTAATGCTTCTCATCGACGTGAGCAAGTCTAGTTATTTTGGTTCCAAACTAAAAAACAAGAATGAACTAATGACAGAGATCGCTGCTGTACTTGCTTTTTCTGCTACAAAGAATAATGACAAGGTGGGGGTTTTGTTTTTTAGTGACAAAATCGAAAAGTTCATTCCGCCAAAAAAAGGAAAGTCACATATTCTTCGAATCATCAGAGAATTGCTCAATATTGAACCCACATCAAATGGAACAAATGTAGCGATGGCATTAAAGTACTTTAACAATGTAAATAAAAAAAGAAGTATTGCGTTTGTACTCAGTGATTTTATGTGTCCCGACTATAAAGATGCTTTAACTATTGCCCAAAAGAGACACGACATTATTGGTTTGCACATACATGATGACATAGAAGAAAACATACCAGATGTTGGCCTGGTGCAGATAAAGGACGCTGAGACGAATAAGTTAATCTGGATAAATACATCCAATACAGAACTTAGAAAAAAAATTAAAGTTGGCTTTTTAAAACACGTTGATGAAAACAGGGCTACTTTTATTAAGTCTGGTGCTGAATACAGGTCGCTTTCAACCACAGATAACTATATTCAAATTCTAATGAATCTTTTTGCTCAGAGAGGCACCAGAAAATAATGAGAACAGACTTAAAAACATGAGAAGATACTTTTTAATTATTTATATCGCTGTGTTTTCTGCCTCTCCGAACATTGGACAGGTGGCAAGCGTCAATATTTCTTTTAATAAGGATTCTGTGCTTATTGGTGATTATTTGCAGATGAGCATTACCGCAACATATAAGGATGGCGATATTTTTTTACCCTCCTACAAAGATTCGTTTTCCGGATTTGAAATCATTGAATCCAACCCTCCTTTTGTGAAAGACACAAATGGTTTAAAAGAAAAACACCAGAGCATCACACTCATACAGTTCAATCCTGGCCAATACAATTTTGCACCCGCTCCATTTATTTATAAAAATGGAAACCAGGTGGACACTATTTTTTCTAATGCTTTTTCTGTATTTGTAAACACCATTAAGCTCGACACTACCGAGATCATAAAGCCGCTAAAAGGGCCGATTAAAATTCCTTATACTTTGAAAGAATTGTTGCCATACCTTGTTGGTGTTTTTGTTTTGATTGTGGTGATTGCTTTGTTGGTTTATTGGTTTTATCAAAAGAAAAAAAGTAAAAACCCTGTTGTTCACGTGTTGACAAAACAAGAAGCGCACACGCTTGCGCTTAGAAAATTGAAAGAACTAGATGCTGCCAAAAAATGGCAAAAGGGGGATATCAAAAATTATTATTTATCACTTTCTGAAACCATTCGAGAATATATAGAAAATCGCTTTCTCGTTTTAGCCAAAGAAAGTACCACGCCGGAAATTATCAATGACGTTACCAATATTGAAGAGATTAATCCAGGACAGGTTAAACACTTGAAGGAACTTTTGGAGCTCTCTGATTTAGCTAAATTTGCAAAGATGCAACCACTGCCTGACGAGAATATCAAGGCGATGAAACTGGCTTTTGACTTCGTAACACACACAAAGCCTACTAAAGAAATAATCGATGATAAAAAAACCTTAAAAGAAAATGGAGATCTTTAGTGATGTTTCTTTTTATAGCAAATGGGCCTTTGGTCTTTTTGTTGTTCCTGCGCTCATGCTTATTTATTTTGTGTGGCGCTTTAACAGACAGAATGCTTCTTATACTTATTCAAGCACAAAGAGTTTTGATAACTTTTTTTCTCTTAGAGGTTTGTTTAAACAATTGTTGCCGCTTCTTAGAATCTTTAGTGTGGTTTGTTTGATCATTGCTATTGCTAGACCACAATCGAGCAACAGAGAAGAAAAAAGAAAAACGGAAGGTATTAGTATTGTCTTGGCTATTGACATTTCTACCTCTATGTTGGTTAATGATTTTAAGCCAGATAGAATTACTGCCGCGAAGGAAGTAGCTTCAAATTTTGTCAATCAAAGAGAGAACGACAGAATTGGCTTGGTGGTTTTTGGCGGAGAAAGCTACACACAATGTCCTATCACCACAGATCACGCTGTGCTGCAGGAGCAACTTAGTAAAATTCGCCCCGGAATGTTGATGGACGGGACTGCCATTGGTATGGGGCTAGGGACTGCCGTAAACAGATTGCAAAGTAACGATTCAAAAAGTAAAGTAATTATTTTGCTAACAGATGGTGTAAACAACGCAGGTTTTATTGATCCATTAACCGCAAGTGACGCTGCTCAACAAATGAAGGTAAGGGTATATACCATTGGGGTAGGCACACAAGGGGGGAACTATCAAATACGAGACCCAAACACTGGCCAAATAGGGAATATTGTTGGAGAAATTGATGAGAAATTATTGACACAAATTGCTGTGAATACTGGAGGCAAATACTTTAAAGCGTCCAACAATACTGCCTTAAAAAACGTGTTTAATGAAATTGATAAGATGGAAAAAACAAAAATAGAGGTATCTGCTTATGAAAGAAAATCGGAGATGTTTTTGCCATATGCACTAATCGCTTTTGCGTTATTTTTTTTAGAAATATTATTACGTTATACCATTTTTAGAAGCATCCCTTAAAAACAAAACCTAGTGTTTCAGACTAATAATTCTCAATACTTATTTTTACTTGTGTCAATTGTGCCAATAACACTTTGTTTTGTTTGGTATCTCATTTGGCGAAACATCAAGCTCAAAGAACTTGGCGATTCGAGAATAACGCTTCCGTTAATACCAGAAGCTAGTAAGGCTAAATATTTTTCGAAGTTTCTTCTTGTTTTGCTTGCTATGATCCTTTTAATCCTCGGCATACTTGACCCTTTGGTCGGCGTTAAGTATGAAAAAGTAAAAAGAGAGGGCGTTGATATTATTATAGCAATGGATATTTCAAAAAGTATGCTAGCAGAGGACGTGAAGCCGAGCAGACTTGTTAGGGAAAAAATGTTTGTCTCCAAGTTTTTAGATAAGTTAAGCGACGATCGTATTGGTCTTATCTTTTTTGCTGGTAGGGCCTATTTGCAAATGCCTTTAACGGTAGACTATGCGGCAGGAAAAATGTATTTAGCAAATGCAACTCCAGATTTAATCCCCTCGCAAGGCACGTCTATTGCGGAGGCTGTAGACATGGCAAGAAAATCTTTCAAAAGCAATGAAAAAAAACATAAGGTTTTGATCATCATCACAGACGGCGAGGACCAAGAAGGCGCTGATGAAGAGGCTATTGAAAACGCAACAAAAGAGGGTATTGTTGTGCATACAATAGGTGTTGGAACAGAAGCTGGCGCATATATTCCCCTCGCCAATGGACAATATAAAAAAGATGAAGATGGTGTTATTGTAACCACAAAACTAAACACGACAATGATTAAAAACCTTGCCGCTAAAGGCAATGGCAATGCTTATCTTTTGGGACAAGGCAACGAGCCTATTGGTGAAATACTAGGAAATATTAACAAAATGGAAAAAAAAGGATTTGAGGAGCGCGTATTTACGGATTTTGAACATCAGTTCCAATACTTTTTATTGATTGCATTGGTTTTAATGGTTGTTGAATTTTTTATGCCTGACAAAAAATCTTTTTTACGTAAACTATTTGGTAAAATCAATTTGTAATGAAATATTTCGTTCTTCTCTTCTCTTTCTTATTTTGTATTGCTTCTTTGTTCGCACAAACAAAACCTGATATTGCTTTGATTCGTCAAGGCAATGGGCTTATAGGCAACAAAAAATACAACGAAGCAGAAATTTGCTATCGAAAGGCGTTGGCACAAAACCCAAAAAGTGCTGCTGCTGCATATAATTTAGCCCTTTCCTTGCAATTACAAAAGAAGACCGAAGAAGCTCTTAAACAATATGAAAACGCCATTCTGTTGACGGAAGACAAGTCTCAAAAATCAAGCGCATATCACAATATTGGCAATGCATATTGTGCTTCGCAAGAGTGGGAAAAAGCCATTGAAAAATATAAAGCGGCATTAAGAATTAACCCATCAGACATGGACACTAAATACAATCTCGCTTTTGCACAAAACAAGCTGAAACAACAACAGCAGCAGCAACAAGATCAGCAAAACAAAAAAGATGACAAAAGCAACGGCGACAAGGACGAGAAAAACAAAGAGAATTCGAATAACGGTGGTACGAACAAAAAGGACAAAGAGCCATCACAAAAACCTGGTGAAATGACAAAAGACCAAGCCAAAAAAATGTTGAATGCAATTCAAGCCCAAGAGGCGAAAGTAAATGACAAGATGCAGAAAGGCGACAAAAAAGCCGTTTTAGTAGGAAAGAATAAAGATTGGTAAGTTTGTGAGTATGAAAAGAGCGTTTCTTACATTTATGTTTTCTCTAAAAAGCACCATTTTTATTGGCTTATTCTTTGTTTTGTATTGTTGTTCATCTACGGTATACGCGCAAAAGTTTTATGCGCAAGTTGCTGGGACCTCTATACCAATGGGCCAAACCATGGAAGTCGCCTTCGTTGCAGAAAACACAACTATTCGTGGTTTTAATCCTCCAGCTTTTAAAGACTTTCAAGTTGTGGGAGGACCAAACCAATCAAGCAGCACCACCTTTATAAATGGTGCTCGTTCTAGTATTGTTAGTTTCAGTTATTTTATTACACCTAAACACGAAGGGCTCTGTGTCATAGAAGCGGCAAGCGCAAAAACAGACAATAGCGTTTTTAATTCTGCTCAAATAAAAATAACAGTCACAAAAGCAGCTGTTCCCATTAAAAACAAAAACAGCAATACCGCTGAAAATGCTGACCCAAATATAAGCACAGAAGATATAAGCAATAGTGTTTTTATAAAAGTAATAACCAACAAATCAGAGGCATTTATTGGAGAGCCAATAGGTGCTACTTTTAGATTATATACAGACCGACAGCTTTATAACGTACAGTTTCCCAAAGCTGCCGCTTTTAATGGCTTTTGGAAAAACGACATTCCTGTCGATCAAAACCAAGCATGGAATTACGAAAATGTTAACGGCAAACGATATGCCTATATAGACGTTCAAAAGGTTGTTTTATTTCCTCAAAAAGCAGGCAAGGCGGAGATTACACCTATTGGAATGGAAGCAGTCATCCAACAACAAACAAGAAGAAAAGCGCGTAGTTTCTATGAAGAATTGTTTGGGGCAAATGTTTCTGTAAATGAAATTCCCATCAAGCTCAAAAGCAATGCCATCAGTATTAAAGTGAAGGACTTTCCATCAAAACAACCATTAGATTTTAATGGAATTGTTGGTGCTTTTACTTTAGAGGCCTCTTTAGAAAAAAAACCTTTAAAAGTTGATGAGCCATTTCGATTGCAGATAAAAATAAAAGGCAATGGAAATTTTCAGGCAATAGAGGCGCCAATCCTTGTTCTTCCTGAAGAGTTTGAAGTCTACGATCCAGAAACCAAAGAAAACACTTCTCTAAATGGCTCTTCTGTCGGCGGCACAAAGTCTTTCGATTATTTGATTGTTGCCAAAGAGCCTGGAAATTATGAATTGCCCGCAATGAATATTGTTTGCTTTAATCCCGCAACACAACAATATTACAAGCTTCCTGTCTCGAGTTTTCGTCTTAATATAATGGGCGACTCTTCGGTTAAAAGCTCAACCTCGCCTACACAAATGGCAACAAAAAAGAACGACATTCAACCTATTGTTACTGTTGCGAAGCTAGATAAAAAACACCCTTTGTTATTTGGATCAGGCGCCTATTTTTCTCTTATGATTTCGCCCATTCTTTTATTTATTGCGCTCCTCATGGCTAAAAAAAGAAAGGATGCTATTAATGGAGATTTTATAGGGAATCGCCAAAGAAAAGCGTCAAAAGTTGCCGTATCAAGGCTTTCTGTTGCCTACAAACACCTACAAAAAAACGAAAGTATTCCCTTTTTTAATGAAGTGAACAAGACCATCCTTGAATATCTAAGTCATAAATTGCTCATTGCTTCTGCGGACATGACAACGGAATTTTGTAGGGAGAGATTAAGTACCTTAAACATTGACAACGCCATAATAGATCGTTGTTTTTCGCTTATTAACCAAACGGAGGTGGCCTTATACTCTCCATCTGTAGAAAATGACGAGCTTAAAACAATTTACCAGGAGTCGTTGGAAATTATTTCTTTACTTGAAGAAAAACTAAAATAACGCTATGAAAAAAGTAAGCTGTATTGTGTTTCTCTTAATGCTAAAGGTTCTGTGCGTGGCGCAAACAAACTTAGAAAAGCTCTTTGAAGATGCCAACAAAAACTATGAGAAAAAACATTATCAAGAATCTATAGACGAGTATTTAAAAATTATTGATGCTGGCTATAGTACAGATGTTGTATTCTATAATTTGGGCAATAGTTATTATAAGAACAAAGAAAATACTAAGGCAATCATATACTTTGAAAAAGCAATTAAAGCAAACCCTCATTGCAGAGCGGCAAAAACAAATTTGTTTTTTGCACGACAAAAAAACATAGATAAAATAGCGGCTATTTCAGATATTATTCTTCTGAAGGCTTGGAAAAAATGGAAGGATATTTTTTCGGCAAACGAATGGGCAATAGGCTCTATATTGTTTTGTTGGGTTGCTACCTCTTTCGCTCTATATATCTTGTTTTCTTCTGTCTTGTTTTACAAAAAAATCTCTTTTTTTCTTTGTGTTTTTTCTGTTTTTCTTTGTGCGTTTTGTGGGATAATTGCTTTTGAGCGTAATCAATACCTCTCATCGACAAATGAAGCAATTATTGTCTCGCCAACAGTGGCGCTAAAAACATCTCCTGACACAAGCAGTAATACCTCCGTCTCTTTACATGAAGGCACGAAGCTTTCTTTAGAGGACCACATAGGTCAATGGTATAGAATTAGACTTGAAGATGGAAGATTTGGGTGGATGGAGAAAAAGTATTTTTTAAGCTACTGATTCTACTGTTTTCTAGTAATTTCACAAAATGAATATTGAAGAATATAGAGAATATTGCCTCGCAAAAAAAGGCGTTACGGAATGTTTTCCTTTCGACAACTCTACTTTAGTTTTTAAGGTTATGGACAAAATGTTTGCTTTAACTGGGCTACAAAACGAAGTGTTCACGGTCAATCTAAAATGCGACCCTGAAAAAGCTCTTGATCTTCGAGCAAATTATTCAAGTATTCAACCCGGCTGGCACATGAATAAAAAAATGTGGAATACTGTACATTTTGCAGACGGTCAACTACAAAACAAGTTGCTGAAGGACCTCATAGACCATTCGTATGAAGAGGTAATCAAGTCGTTACCCAAAAAAAAACAGAGAGCGTTCTTTGATTTATAGCTTGGATTTTTGTTTTCTAATTTTGAAATGGAAAGCACACAAAAAGCGCTATCTTTATAGGGAAAAAAGGACATGGAACAGATATTGCTGATGATCTATTTTAGTGTTAAACTGTCTCGTTTAGCAAAAGACAAAAACGAATCTAAGTTTGCTTGGGTTTTTCGTTACCTAAGTTTGTGTATAGGTTTTGAGTTGTTTCTTATGTATGTCCTTTCTTTCTTTGTTCAACAAGCCGATTTGCTAGAAAAAATGAATAAACAAGAGGTGGTGTCTCTTAAGGAATTGTTGCCTCTCCTTGTTTTTGGCTTGATTAGTTGTCTACTAATTTATTTCATCTATGTGTTGCTTAGAAAATCGCTTCTTTCAATAGAAAACCCCAGTATCGATAATCAAGATGACGACATTGCTCCCCCTACGTCTCCGCCAAAAGATCTCTCTTACTTTAGATAAAATATTTTGAAGAGGGTAGATGCTATTATTGTAGGCCAAGGTTTAGCAGGGACCTTGTTAAGCTACTTTTTGATTGCCGAAAAAAAGAAGGTGCTCGTGATAGATTTTCCTGACGAGAAAGCAGCTAGCATGCACTCCTCTGGAATTATCAACCCAATTACAGGAAAACGTTTTGTCAAATCGTGGAGGATAGACGACCTATTGCCTTTCGCTAATCAATCTTATACTGCTTTAGGCCTTCTGCTTGGCAAAGAGCTCGTTTTTGAGCAGCAAGTAAAAAGAATACTTCACTCTATAGAAGAAATAAACAATCTCTCTATAGAAGCTAACACTGTTGATTATTTACCTTATTTAATTCAAGCAAATGTTAAGCATCTTGACCAACAAAAGTTTAATAATCCTTTTGGATATTGTGAAATTGAAAAATCATTTCGTGTTGACATAAAGACTATGTTGGCCTCTTTTCGTGATTATTTAAATGAAAAGAACATGTTGTTGGAGGAGCCTTTTGAGTATGCTAAGTTGGAAATTGGGGCCTCTATTTATAAAAACTGGTGTTTCGAGAAACTGATTTTTTGTGAGGGATATAAGGGCATGGAAAATCCCTTTTTTAATCACTTGCCACTGAAACCAAACAAAGGCCAATATTTGGTGCTTGATAATCGCCAATTAGATATTGATTCTACAATAACGGGGGCAGGAGTCATCAGTCCAATGGATGAGCAAAACGTATATGCCGGAGCGACTTATGAATGGCAGTTTGAGAATGATTTGCCAACCAAAGTAGGCTTCGAAATTCTAAAATCTAACATCAACTCTCTTGTCAAGATTCCGTATAATATTCTTGATCACAAAGCAGGTATTCGCCCTAC
>Ga0208224_1000156_pt1 | contig 12418 bp, 10 predicted proteins | sample LakMenEpi26Oct09_FD_150735 | JGI IMG/M metagenome (GOLD analysis project Ga0208224, IMG submission 150735) | Freshwater microbial communities from Lake Mendota, WI - 26OCT2009 deep hole epilimnion (SPAdes) | ecosystem: Environmental > Aquatic > Freshwater > Lake > Epilimnion/Euphotic zone ... | reverse complement strand
AGCAAGCGGGCACTCAATTACTTTAATTTCAATGGGACCAGAGCGCGCAACTGAAGCAATTAGAAAAGCACTATCTATGGGCGCAGATGATGCAATATTAATTAGTGATGCCGCCCTTGCTGGCTCTGATGCACTAGCTACATCTTTAGTACTAGCTGAGGTAATTAAAAAAGGTAATTATGATTTAGTACTTTGTGGCACCGAAAGCACCGATGCCAGAATGAGTGTGGTGCCAGCAATGATTGCTGAGCGCTTATCTTGGGCGCAATTAACATTTGCCGGCAAGGTTGCGGTCGATCCAGCTGCAAAAAAAGTTGAGGTAGAAAGAATTACTGAGTTTGGAAACCAAGTAATTGGTGCATCCTTTCCAGCAGTACTTTCGGTGGTTGAAAAAATTAATGAGCCAAGATATCCATCCTTTAAAGGAATTATGGCGGCTAAGAAAAAAACTATTACCACTATGTCATTAGCAGATACTGGCCTTGCTGCAACCTCCGTGGGTGCATCTGCTGCCTGGAGCACAGTAAAAGATGCACTGCCAAGACCTGCTCGGGGTGCTGGCGTTAAGTTAACTGATGAAGGATCTGGCGGGGAAAAATTATTTGATTTTCTGGTGGAAAAGAGATTGGCATGAGCAGCGTGATATTTTTAGTCGATCACTCTGGTGGCAAAATCGCTAAAGCAAGCAGTGAGCTGGCAACCTTTGCGAAAAATATTGGTGAATCTATTGCCGTTGTATTTGCTGCAAATCCTGGTGAAATTGTTGTGCAATTAAACAATCTGCCAGTAGATAAGGTAATTACTGCAAGTGGTGATTGGGATAAGTTTGGGGTGGCAGCTATTGCAGATGGGCTAGCTCAAATTATTGCCGATAAAAAACCAAATGCCTTACTTATTACCTCATCGGCTAATGGTAAAGAGATTGCAGCCCGGGTAGCGGTTAAAACCAACTCTGGAATTATCACCGATGCAGTTGGAGTGGATAAGGATTTAATCACTACCCAATCAGTATTTGGTGGCTCAACTACTGTGCACTCAGCAGTTACAACAGGCATACCAATAATTACCTTAAGAGCTAACTCAATCGAGCCAATCGCAGCAACCTCAACACCTACAGTTGAAGAGTTTTCCGTAAATATTTCTGATTCAGCAAAACTTGCCACCATCTCTAGTGCAACTGCTGCGGTAAAAGGTGGCCGGCCAGAGTTAACTGAAGCATCAATTGTGGTTTCAGGTGGTCGTGGCACAAATGGTGATTTCAAACCAGTTGAAGCATTAGCCGATGCATTAGGTGCTGCCGTTGGTGCATCCCGTGCGGCAACTGATGCTGGTTGGTATCCACACTCACATCAAGTAGGCCAAACTGGCAAAACAGTTTCACCACAACTCTACGTTGCAGCTGGAATATCTGGTGCGATCCAACATCGTGCTGGCATGCAGACTTCAAAAACAATTGTGGCAATTAATAAAGATCCAGAGGCCCCAATTCTTGAGATTGCAGATTTTGCAGTTATTGGTGATTTGTTTAATGTTTTGCCGCAGGCCACGGAAAAAATCAAGGCCCGTAAAGGTTAATTACTTACCCATCAACTCTTGCCTTTAGACTTAGCAAGTGCCTATCTATTTTGATCATGCTGCTACCACGACCATGGTTGAGCCCGCGATTGCAGCGCTAACTGATGCAATAAAAAAATTAGGCAATGCCTCATCCTTACACTCAGCTGGTCGATCAGTTAGAAAAGATTTAGAGCAAGCTAGAGAGCAAATTGCGCAAGCAATTGATTGCGCGCCAAGTGAGGTCATCTTTACCGCAACTGGTACGGAGGCAAATAATCTGGCCATCAAAGGTTTGTATTGGCTGGGAGTAAAGAAGAATAAGAAAGTAATAATTACCTCAACCTTTGAGCACCATGCTGTTGCCGATCCAATCACCTGGCTGGCAGAGCATGAGGGGGCACAGGTAGTGCCAATTGATGTAGATCGAAATGGATTTGTAGATCTTAAACAATTAGCCGCCCAGGTTGAAGAGCATAAAAATAATATTGCTTTAATCTCAATTATGCATGCAAATAATGAGGTAGGAACTATTCAAGATATCAACCAGGTAGTAAAAATTGCTGGTGATATTCCAGTTCACTCAGATTGTGTCCAAAGTTTTGGAAAAGTAGAGCTCTCCTTTAAAAAATTAGGGGTCACAGCAGCCACTATAAGTGCTCATAAAATTGGTGGGCCATTAGGGGTAGCGGCGTTAATTTTACGTAAAGGTTTAGATATCGAACCGGTGTTGCATGGTGGTGGGCAGGAGCGAGATTTACGAAGTGGCACCTTTAACGCACCCGGCATCATCTCATTTGCTGCCGCAGCTGCAAATGCCGTTGATAATAGAAAAGAGCGTGAGTTAAAGATTAGAGAGTTAAAATCTGAATTAATTCAAACAATTAAGAAAAATATCTCCGATGCTTGGGTAAATGGGGATCAGGAGAAAAGTTTGCCGGGCATTGTTTCCATTACCTTTCCTAAGACAGATTCTGAAGGTCTACTTTTGTTATTAGATGGTGAGGGCATCGCCTGCTCTACCGGCTCTGCTTGCAGCGCTGGTGTACAGCGGCCAAGCCATGTCTTAATGGCAATGGGATTAACCGAGGATGAAACCACCTCTACTTTGAGATTTTCACTTAGTTATTCAAATACTATTAATGAGATTGCAAAACTTGGCTCGGTAATTGCCACAGTAGTTGCAAGATCAAAAGCTGCATCTGGGAAAAAATGACAAAATTAAAGGTAATCGCAGCAATGAGTGGTGGGGTTGATTCTGCAGTTGCTGCTGCCAGAGCCGTTGATGCCGGTTATGAAGTAGTTGGTGTACACCTTGCCTTATCTAGTAATCCGCAAAAGTATCGATCTGGGGCTAGAGGTTGTTGCACAATTGAAGATTCACATGATGCCAGGCGCGCCGCTGATGTAATTGGCATACCTTTTTATATCTGGGATATGGCAGAGGAGTTTCACAAAGGAGTAGTTGAAAACTTTTTATCTGAGTATCAAGCAGGCCGAACTCCTAATCCGTGTTTGCGATGTAATGAGAAAATCAAATTTGAAGCTGTGTTAGATCGAGCAAAAGCATTGGGTTTTGATGGTGTAGTTACCGGTCATTATGCACTCACTAAAGATGGCCCAGATGGAAAAACATTACATCGAGCAGCAGATATTGAGAAAGATCAATCCTATGTATTAGCAGTTTTACGAAGAGATCAAATTGAGGGTGCAATATTTCCCCTCGGTGATACGGTTAAAACTGATACCAGGAAAGAGGCTAAGGAGCGAGGGTTATTTGTGGCAAATAAACCTGATTCACATGACATTTGTTTTGTGCCATCTGGTGATAACGCTGGCTGGTTGCGGGATAAATTAGGAAGTGAAACTGGCGATATTCTTGATCAAAGTGGCAACAAACTAGGTGAGCACAAAGGTGCTTATACCTACACCATAGGTCAGCGCCGCGGTTTAGCATTAACTGTGCCTGATAAAAGCGGTGAACCAAGATATGTATTAAAAATTGAACCTAAGAGTAATACGGTCGTGGTAGGTACACATGAAAATTTGGCGGTCAATACAATTATTGCTACCCCACCTGTTTGGTGTGGTGCAATTCCTGAAGTTAATCAAGAGTTAAGAGGATTTGCTCAGGTAAGAGCACATGGCTCACCACTTGCTACAAGTTATAAATTTGATGGTCAAAATTTAATTGCAAACTTAGATGAACCAGTCTTTGGTTTGGCAACCGGGCAGGCATTAGTTATTTATGATGGTGATCGAGTAGTTGGCTCTGCCACTATCTGCGAAACGATTTAATATGAGTGCTGAAATAAGGCATAAGATTCAAGAGTTATCGGAAGAGATTAGAGATCATCAATTTAAGTATTATGTTTTAGATGATCCATCAATTACTGATGCCGCTTTTGATAAGTTATGGAATCAATTACTTGAACTAGAGCGTAAGTATCCGCAATACAAACTTGAAAGCTCGCCAACTTTAGAGGTGGGGGGTGGGTTTTCCACCAGCTTTGCGCAATATGATCATATTGAAAAGATGATGAGCCTAGATAACGTCTTTGATGATGGTGAATTAGATACTTGGTTTGATCGCATTGATAAGACAGGGATTAAAAACACCTGGTTATGCGAGGTTAAAGTGGATGGGTTAGCGATCAATTTACTTTATGAAAATGGTCGATTAAGTAGAGCGCTAACTCGAGGCAATGGCGCTACCGGTGAAGATGTAACTTTAAATGTTAAAACAATTAAATCAGTACCAACTGAATTAATCGGCAAAGATATTCCAAAGCAACTTGAGGTTCGAGGGGAAATTTTCTTTCCACTAAAAGCTTTTGATGACTTAAATGATTCATTAGTAGATCTTGGTAAGCCAAGGTTTGCAAATCCAAGAAATGCAGCCGCTGGGTCATTAAGGCAAAAGGATCCAAAGATCACCGCTAGCCGGCCCCTTGATTTAGTTGTACATGGAATTGGAGCAGCCACTGGAATCTCATTTGATAAACAATCTAAAGCATATGAATTATTAAAAGGTTGGGGCCTGCCAACTAGCGCCAGATATAAAGTAGTTTCAGATCGAAAACAAGTTAAAGAATTTATCGATGAGTATGAGAAAAATCGTCATAATGTCGAACACGAAATAGATGGTGTAGTTATCAAGGTAAATGAAATTGATGTTCAAAATACTCTGGGCTTTACCTCACGAGCTCCTAAATGGGCGATTGCTTATAAATATCCGCCCGAGGAGGTAAGTACTAAATTAATTGATATTCGTGTCAGCGTTGGTAGGACTGGTCGAGTGACGCCATTTGCCTTTATGGAGCCAGTTAAAGTGGCTGGATCAACAATCACTAATGCCACATTACATAACAGTCAAGAAATAATAAGAAAAGGTGTCTTAATTGGTGACACAGTTCTAATTAGAAAAGCAGGTGATGTAATTCCTGAAGTTTTAGCACCAATAATTGAAAAACGAGATGGCACAGAGCGCGCATTTGTTATGCCAACTAAATGTCCTGATTGCGGATCTAAATTGCGAGCAATGAGTGAGGGTGATGTTGATATTAGGTGCCCTAACTCGCAGAGCTGTCCTGCTCAAGTAGTAGAACGATTATTTTATATTGGCTCAAGAAGTGCCTTAGATATTGATGTACTTGGTTATGAAGCAGCTACCGCGTTGCTCAGTGATAAATTAGTAGTAGATGAAGGTGATCTATTTTCCTTAACCCTAAAAGATTTAAGTAAATCAGAATTTTTTGTTAAAAAAGATGGCACTAGAAGTGTAATTGCAGATCGGTTTATCGCTGGCTTAGAATTAGCAAAAACTAGACCACTTTGGCGTATGTTAGTTGCGTTATCAATTAGACATGTTGGACCAACAAGTGCCAAGGCATTAGCCGATAAGTTTGGCTCCCTGATCAATATTCAAAAAGCAAACAGAGAAGAGCTGGCAGCGATAGATGGTGTTGGTGAGATTATGGCGGATGCAATTATTGAATGGTTTGATCTTGACTGGCATAAGCAAATAATCAAAAAATGGGAAAAAGCTGGCGTAGTTTTGGTTGATGCACCGAAGGAAAAACTCAAGCAAACCTTAGCTGGCTTAACGATAGTAGTTACTGGTTCGCTAATTGATTTCACACGGGATGGTGCTACTGAGGCGATTGTTTCAAGAGGTGGTAAGGCTGCTGCCTCAGTTTCGAGTAAAACTGATTTCGTTGTGGCAGGTGATGCCGCCGGTTCTAAGTTGGATAAGGCTCAAGAATTGGGTATTACTATTCTAGATGAGGCTGGATTTAAATCTTTACTTGATAAGGGGATAAACTAAGAGCATGAATTTACTTGAAGAGTCAACACGAGAGCTGCCTATTCCACCAGTTGGTTTTGGTTTAATTGCATTTAGCGTACTTGCACTTTTGCTTTATTTAACTCTTAGAATTGATAGAGATTAATTATTCAAACTGAGCAAAAAGAGTTTGCCATTGTTGGTGGAACTTTTGACCCTATTCATCTTGGACATTTACACCTGATAAAAGAGGTCGCAAATAAATTTGATAAAGTCTTAGTAATTCCATCTGGAAAACCCTGGCTAAAACCACACACCCCAATCGCTTCTGCCCAACAAAGGTTTCAAATGGCTGATTTAGCTATTACCTCTATGGGGCTATCTGGAAAAGTTGAAGTACTTCCACTTGAGGTAAATAGAGATGGCGATAGTTACACCCTAGATACCGTTAATGAATTATCAATGAAGTACCCAAATACAAATTTCACACTTATATTAGGAAGTGATGCTGCAAAAAGTATCGGACAATGGCATAAATCGGCAGAGTTATTACAAAAGGTAAAGGTATTAGTCATCAGTCGACCAGGCTCTGCACCTTCTGATTTTGATGAAGTAAATATCAAAGCTTTAGATATATCATCAACTAAGGTTAGGAAATCAATTTCAGAGCGAGAGAATGTGAGTAATTTATTACCAGCCAAAGTAGTCACTTTTATTCGAGAGTATGGGTTATATGGCAGTAGGTAATAGAACTTTAGAATTAACCAAGATTGCCGCAGCTGCCTTAGCTGAAAAGCTAGGTAGTGAGATTGTGGCAATAGATTTATCAGAGCAATTAGTTTTAAACCAAGTATTTTTATTAGTTACTGGAAACAATGAGCCGCAGTTGCAGGCGCTCTCAGAAGAGGTGCAAAAGAAATTAGCGCAAGCCGGGGAAAAGCCAATCCGAAAAGAGGGAAGTGGATCTTGGGTGCTGCTAGATTACACAGACTTGGTAGTGCATATTCAGAGCACCGAGCTAAGAAATTACTACATGCTCGATCGGCTTTGGAATGATTGCCCAAAAATAGATTTAGGACTAGAAAAGAGCGTTCGTTAATGAGTAAATCAGAATCACCAATTCGTATCGTACTTTGGCGCCATGGCCAGACAGATTGGAATGTAGAGAATCGGTTTCAAGGTAGTTCTGATATTCCATTAAATAAGGTGGGTGAGTATCAGGTAGTAGAGGCGGCAAAAGTATTGGCCGCATTAAAACCAGATCGAATTGTTTCAAGTGATTTAATTAGAGCACAAAAAACAGCAGCTGCTCTTGCTGAATTAACCAATAAAAAAGTTGAGATTAATCCAGATATTAGAGAGACAAACGGTGGACTTTGGGAGGGTCGAACAGCTGATGAAAATCGGGCATCCCATGGTGCGTTATTTACAAGTTGGTATGAAGGTGGCGATGAACCAGCAGGTGAAATTGGTGAGCGCAGAAGTGATGTTGCAAAACGAGCAGTAGCGGCAATTGAAAAAGAAACAGAGAACTTTTCCGGCACTATTGTTTTTGTTACCCATGGTGGCACAGTTCGAAGTGTGCTTGGTTCAATATTAAATTTACCGATTGGGCATTGGGGAATTATTGGTGGTTTATCAAATGCATGTTGGTCGGTATTGGAGTTAACAAAGCACCACACTGGAACTAGATGGTATTTAGCAGAGCACAATGCCGGATCATTACCTGAGCCTGTCTTTGGAGATGATGCGGTTAATTAGATAAGGTTGCCCCTTACGATTTAAAAATCAAGCGGGGCTGTAGCGCAGTTGGTAGCGCACTTGCATGGCATGCAAGGGGTCAGGGGTTCAAATCCCCTCAGCTCCACTTTAAAATAGATTAAAAAGAAAGATTAAAAAGGGAGTATTTGTGCCAAAAGCTTTAGTGATTCCAAAAAATTGGAGCGCAGCTGATATTCCTGATTTAACTGGTAAAAAATTCTTAATCACCGGTGCTACTTCAGGGATTGGTTTGGCAGCAGCCACACAACTTGCCCGTAGAAATGCTCATGTTTATATCACCGCTCGAAGTGTGGAAAAAGCTCGGGTTGCTATCAAGCAAATCGGACCTGGCCTAGTTGATTACCTACTTATGGATTTAACAGATTTAGAATCTGTTAAAAAAGCAGCCACCAGAGTTGATCGCGAATTTGATGTGGTAATTCTTAATGCCGGAGTTATGGCCACACCATTTAGAAAAACTGTTGATGGATTTGAATTACAGCTAGGCACCAACCATCTAGGTCACTTTGCCTTTGCTGGTTTAATTAAAGATCAAATTAAAGATCGCCTAGTAGTTGTTTCAAGTTTTGCCCACCGAATGGGAAATTTTGGCGATAACTCAATCCCAACCATTAAAAATATGATGCTAGGTATTGGTAAGTATCAAAAGTGGCAAGTTTATGGCGCAAGCAAATTAGCTAATTTGTTATTTGTATCTGAGCTAGAGCGCTTACGCATTCAAAATAATTGGTCATTTATTCCAATAGCGGTTCATCCTGGTTACTCAGACACAAACTTACAAACTGTTGCCTCTCAAATGCGAGGTGCTGCAGCTGAGGAGAAAATAACAAAGTGGATAAATAAATTATTGGCCCAGCCAGCAGCAGCTGGTGCACTACCAACCTTGGCGGCAGCTGTTTATCCAGGGCTATATGGCGCAAGTTTTATTGGACCAGATGGATTCTTAGAGATTAAGGGTGCGCCTAAAGTAACTAGAGCTAGAGCTCTTGCCTATGATCAGGTGTTGGCAAAGAATTTATGGCAGGTAAGTGAAGAGTTAACTAAGGTTAGTTGGGCTTAGCGATGCATGAAGCGTATGACTTTAAAGCGGTGCAGGATAAGTGGCTGCCAATTTGGGACAAATTAGAACCATTTAAATCAGCTCGCGCCAATGATGATCGTCCAAAAAAATATGTACTAGATATGTTCCCCTATCCATCTGGGGATTTGCATATGGGACATGCTGAGGCTTACGCCCTAGGAGATGTAATTGCTAGATATTGGATTCAAAAAGGTTTTAATGTCATGCATCCAATTGGTTGGGATGCATTTGGATTACCAGCAGAAAATGCTGCAATTAAGCGAGATGCCGATCCAAGAGCTTGGACCTATGAAAATATTGAAGTACAAAAAGCATCGATGCGCAGATATGCCTGCTCCTTTGATTGGGATCGAGTACTCCACACATGTGACCCTGAGTATTACAAATGGAACCAATGGTTATTTCTTAAGATGTTTGAAAAGGGTTTGGCGTATCGAAAAGATTCAGCCGTAAATTGGTGCCCAGATTGCCAAACTGTATTGGCAAATGAGCAGGTAGTAGCCGGGTTATGTGAAAGATGTGATAGCGCAGTAACTAAAAAGAAATTAAATCAGTGGTATTTCAAGATCACCGATTATGCAGATCGCTTGCTAGATGACATGCAACAGTTAGAGGGTAAGTGGCCAGAGAAGGTGTTGCTTATGCAGCGCAACTGGATTGGACGATCTACGGGTGCGCAAGTTGATTTTGCAGTAGATAAGTTCGATCAAAAGATTACCGTCTACACCACACGGCCAGATACCTTATATGGTGCAACATTTATGGTGGTAGCAGCAGATTCAGAGTTGGCGGCAAAATTAGTTGCAGGCACCAAAGTAGAGGGTGAATTTAAAAAGTATTTGGAGAGCGTTAAATCTGCCAGCGATATTGATCGCCTGGCAACAGATCGAGTGAAAACTGGTATCTTTTTAGAGCAGTATGCAATTAACCCAGTTAATAATGAAAAAATTCCAATTTGGGCCTCAGATTATGTGTTAGCAGATTATGGAACTGGTGCGATTATGGCAGTGCCAGCTCATGATCAACGAGATTTAGATTTTGCAAAAGCGATGAAATTACCAGTGCGAGTAGTGATCGATACTGGGTCAGAGGATCCAAATATCTCAGGGGTAGCCACCTCAGGTGATGGTCAGGTAATTAACTCAGGATCTATCTCTGGTTTAAGCAAAGATGCTGCAATTGAAAAAATAATTAAAGAGTTAGCGGATAAAAAGGTAGGTAAAGCTACTAAAAATTACCGCTTGCGAGATTGGTTGATCTCACGGCAAAGATTTTGGGGTACACCAATTCCAATTATCCATTGTGATGGTTGTGGATTAGTGCCAGTACCAGAGTCGCAATTACCGGTGGCATTACCGCAGGCAAAGGGGTTAGATCTAAAGCCAAAGGGATCCAGCCCACTAGGGGCAGCATCTGATTGGGTAAATGTTAAGTGTCCAAAATGTAATAAAGATGCCAAGCGAGATGCTGACACGATGGATACATTTGTGGACTCCTCTTGGTATTTTCTTCGTTACACCTCAGTTAACAATCATGATGTTGCCTTTGATAAAAAAGCTGTAGAAACTTGGCTACCAGTAGATCAATATGTGGGTGGGGTAACCCATGCCATCTTGCACCTTTTATACTCAAGATTTTTCACCAAAGTTTTAAATGATATGGGGCTATTAAATTTTAATGAACCATTTACTAGATTATTAAACCAAGGCATGGTGTTAATGGATGGCTCAGCGATGAGTAAGAGCCGGGGTAATTTAGTTAAATTATCGGAGGAGTTAGATAAACATGGCGTGGATGCCATCAGAGTTTCATTAGTTTTTGCCGGACCCCCTGAGGATGATGTGGATTGGTCAGATGTATCACCAGCTGGTTCATTAAAGTTTTTAAATCGTGCCTGGCGCATAAGCCAAGAGGTAACAAGTAAGCCAGGAGTTGATTTTAAAACCGGTAATTTAGAGTTACGCAAAGTAACCCATAAGACCTTAGCTGATATTGAGTTAGCGGTTGAATCCTTTAGATTTAATGTCACTATCGCAAGGATTATGGAGTTAGTCAATGCCACTAGAAAAGCAATTGACTCAGGATGTGGTGCGCAAGATCCTGCAGTGCGTGAGGCAGCAGAGGCGATTGCAATCTCACTTTCCTTAGTTGCCCCTTACACCGCTGAAGATATGTGGGAAAAATTAGGTCATAAACCTGCGATTGCAAATGCTGGTTGGCCAAAGATAGATCAATCTTTAATCGGCGCCGATAATGTAATTGCGATTTTGCAGGTAAATGGCAAGATCAAAGATCGGATTGAGGTATCCCCAAATATCTCAAATGCGGAGTTAGAACAGCTTGCCCGAGAAAATGCTGAGATTAAAGCCGCCTTAATTGGCCAAGTTGTGAAGAAAGTAATAACTGTTTCACCTAAATTAGTAAATTTTGTAATCTAATTCCAAGCAATTTAAGTTAAAGTTAGACCATGAAATTACTCCTGGCAGCAATTGTTTTGCTCACAACAATCACTCCAGCCCAAGCTGCAAGCTCAGGCGGCGGATCAGCGCCAGCGCCAGCGCCAGCTCAAAAGCCAGTATCGACAAATTTGCCCCTGACATCGGATGAGGTAAAAAAACATAATTCAGCAAGTGATTGCTGGAGCATTATTGATGGGGTTGTTTATGATTTAAGTAATTGGGTTGATTCACATCCAGGAGGATCTTCCAGAATTACCGCTATTTGTGGCAAAGATGGCACCTCAAACTTCCTTGGCCAACACAGTAATTCAAACTCTGCTAAATCTAGATTAAAAGGATTTGAGTTAGGAAAATTAGAGACTGCTGCTAAGCCTGCTACACCAACTCCAGCCGCACCAGCTGCCAAGCAGTTATCCGCATTCTTAAGTGAGGCAGATGCACTTATCAAGCAGAAAAACTTCACCGCAGCTCTTAACTTGTTAAAGCAAGCAGATAGAAGTTATGCAAATAACGCCGATGTTAATAATTTATTAGGATTTAGTAGTAGAAATCTTAAACAATTTTCCGCCTCTGCTAAGTACTACCAAAAAGCCTTAAAAATAAATCCAAATCATTTAGGGGCGTTAGAGTATCAAGGCGAGCTATTCCTACAGACTAAAAAAGTCTCATCAGCAAAGAAAAACCTTGCTAAATTGAAGAAGCTTTGTGGTGAAAATTGTGAAGAGTATTTGGATTTAAAGAAAGCTATAGGTAGTAAGTAAAGTTGTTTTCCATTCTGCGCGCTTGTCATATTGGGCCAACAAGTGCGGTAACTTTAATTTCATTTCTCCTAGCATCCTCCCTCTGGTGGGAGGGCCCAGCTCTTGTAATTGCATTTGGTATTTTTCTAGGACAACTATTAGTTGGTTTTACCAATGATTTATATGACTACCAAGATGATCTAAAACATAATCGCACTGATAAACCATTAGTTTCTGGCAAGATTACAACCTCTCAGCTAAAAAGTGCGATAAAAATTGTTACCCCACTTGCGATCTTAGTAAATTTATTTGGCCCACTAGGAATCAAGGGTGGGTTGATTTACTTACTAGGTGTTGGCTTAGGTGTTTCCTATAACTTTTACTTCAAATTCACCCTCCTATCACCACTGCCATATGCCTTGGCATTTGCCGCATTAGTGGCTTGCATTGTGGTGGCAACAGATCGCACCCCACCGCTTTGGTTATTAATCTCAGCTGCCTGCCTTGGGGTAGCAGC
>Ga0208224_1000153_pt1 | contig 12513 bp, 11 predicted proteins | sample LakMenEpi26Oct09_FD_150735 | JGI IMG/M metagenome (GOLD analysis project Ga0208224, IMG submission 150735) | Freshwater microbial communities from Lake Mendota, WI - 26OCT2009 deep hole epilimnion (SPAdes) | ecosystem: Environmental > Aquatic > Freshwater > Lake > Epilimnion/Euphotic zone ... | reverse complement strand
TGGAAACTTAATGGCTTCTGCTGGAGGAACTCAAGGTTCTAGATTTGTTCAAGGATACTTTAGAGGTGCACTTGGACACATGAATGCAGGCGGTTTAACAGATGACGCACTTAGGGGAGCTCAAAGAGCTGTAGGTCACTTGGGATCAGCTTTAGGAGAACAAGGTCTTAAAAGATCTGGAGCAGCAGTTGCCGAGAAAGCTCTACAGCAAGGTGTTTTTAAAACACTTGGTGTAAAAAGAACAATGCAAGTTGCAGCAACAAAACAAGGCGCCATGGTACTTGGTGCCAGAACAGCAGCAATGGCCATTCCTGGTTTAAACTTGCTAGCTACGGCATCTCTTGTCTATGATTTAGGTAAAATGGGTGGAGAATTAGTTAAAAGTGGTGTTAACCTAGCCCGCGATGCTGTAAAATCTATGAAAGGCTCTATCGATAAACCAATGTTTGGCATGGGCTATAAGGACAATGAAGTAGCTGCTACTTCTAGATCTAGAGGTGTTATGGCTATTCAAAACTCAAGACTAAATGCAAGAAGCATGCTGGGTTCAGAGGGCTCTATGATGGCAGCACATTTTGGATAATTATGAGTTTATTAGATACAGCTAAAGATTTTAGAAAAAAAATAGAAAAACTTCCTAGAGAAGATATTCTTGAAATCTTGCGCATGCAAGATCCGGAAATCATTAAACAGATAAATAGAATTGAATGGGTTTTTGAAAATAAACTTCAACACCTAAGCTGGAAAGATGGAACTCCGGTTTCTTCAAGGCCATTGACTAATTATGAATTATCTTTATTGGTAGATGAACCATTTGAACTTAGTAAAGAACTATTGTCAATGGGAATTACTGGAGAACAACAAAGGCAAGTTCATTTAGCAAAAGATACTTGTGTCTGGGGAAAAAATTTTCTTGGAGCTGAAACAAGAGTTTATCAAACTCTTATTTTACGTGACCCAGCGCTAAGAAAAGTATTAAGAGCTGGTCGTCGTCTTGGTAAAACCTTTAGTATGGCCCTTTATCTTATTCATTACAGCTATACCCATAAAGACGGAAGATGTCTTGTTATTGCGCCTATGAAAACTCAGGTAGAACTAATCTATCAGGAAATTTTAAGATTAGCCTCTAAAAATGAAATAGTTATGAATTCAATAACTAGAAAAATTACATCTCCACAATTCATGATTCAGTTTTCAAATGGATCAACAATTAGATTCTTTACATCAGGCATGAGATCTGGTGGAAAGTCAGACGTAGCTAGAGGTCAAGAAGCGCATGTTATTGTTCTTGACGAAATGGACTACATGCATGCAGATGACTTGGACGCCCTTTACGCAATGCTCCAAAAGACAGCAGAAGATCAACCAGACAAAGTTCTCATCGGCGCTTCTACTCCAACTGGTAGAAGAGAAAGATTTTGGGAATGGTGTACATCAAATACAAGATTTAAAGAGTTTTGGTTTCCTTCTTATTGCAATCCATTCTTTAGTAAAGATCAAGAAGAAGAATTCAGAGAGGAATATTCTGAATCTGGATATAGGCATGAAATAGAAGCTGATTGGGGCGAAGACGCAGAAGGTGTCTATCCAAGAAAATATGTTGATAAAGCATTTGTTGATCCAGGTTGGAATTATGACGCTGAAATAACTTCAGCTAGAAACTTCTACACGATTGGCGTTGACTGGGATAAATACGGTGCAGGTACAAATATAATAGTTTTAGAAATGTGTAATGAAAACTATGAGGATCAAAAATTTGCTGGCAAAGCAAGAGTTTGTTATAGAGAAGAAATTCCAAAATCTGAATTTACACTAACAAAAGGCGTAAATAGAATAGTTGAATTAAATGAGATTTTTCAGCCTAAACATATTTACGTAGACAGAGGTTTTGGTGAAGTACAAGTTGAGCTCCTTCATAAATATGGCGTAGAAAATCCCTCCTCTAAATTAAGAGAAAGAGTTAAGGGTATTAGCTTTGGTGAAAATGTAGAAGTAAGAGACCCTTATACAAAACTACCAATTAAAAAAGAAATTAAACCATATATGGTTGACAACCTAAGGCAATATTTAGAAAAGGAAGCAATTGTATTTTCTGCCGCAGATGAAGAGTTGTATATTCAATTAATTTCTTATGTCGTAGTTAAAACAACTTCTACTGGAAGACCAGTTTTTGAGGCCGGCGGATCAGCCGTCGACCACGCGCACGACGCACTTATTTTAGCCTTATTAGCCATTACTGAAAACTATGGAGCACTTCATAAAATGAATTTTGCGTCAAAAGCTGGAACATTTTCAAACACTTTCTTTATGCCAAAAAAAATTGATGAAGAAGATGGAGAAGAAAAATCTGCTGTCATTAACAGGGACACCCTTAAGTCGACTAGTGCTACAACCGGAAGAAGAAAAATGAGAAGATCTAATATAAGTAAATCTGTAACGAGAAAGATGTTCTAACATGAGTATTAATAACACAGAACAGTATCAAGCAGCTAGTTCTAGAATATTTAATGACTATTCTGTTTCCGAAGGGTCAAGTAACTCTTTAAAAGAAGAACAGCAAATAAGAAGAACAGAAGAAAAATATAATGACCTTGGCAATTACTCTTCTTATTCTTGGAGTAAACCATATAAGGTTCCACTAAACGTAGTTAGGTCAAAGGTAAACAAAGTTTACTCAAGTATGGAAATGCTTTTAGACGAACTAGAAATCGCGCTAGATAAAGTCTACCTAAACCCTTATTTAGACGCAGATATCGAAGAATGTCATTTTCATTTATGGGAAGAACTAAGAAAAAATAATGAAGCACTATTTCTACCTCCATTGCAAGATGGAATGGTTTACGCAGGTGGATCTCCTTTTTTTGACGAAACAACAGGTGAGTACAAAGAGTCTGAATTGATAAAAATTCCAGACTATATTTCATTTAGACAATACTTATATGCAGAAGAACACGGATGTAGGGGGTGTAGAAAATTTGTAAAAGAATATGACAGGTTGATATCTCATTCTGTTTTTGTTCATTTATTTGACTTTAGATATTATACAAAGCTTTTAATTCATGAAGCATCATGTATAAAGGAATCTTTATTATACGATTTTGGAGAGGATTATGAAGACGAATCACAACAACAAGCTGCAGCATTCTACTTTTCATGGGCAAAGATGGCAGAAAACCATTCGAGGCTCATTACCGAGAGCATCGGCAAACAGGCAGATTCAATCCCCACTTCCGAAGTGGATAATATCTCAAAAAAACAAGCAGCTCAATTCCAAGCGTTTTTTTCGATTCGAGTAGCTTCATATACTGAAGCAGTTGATAATCTTTTATTTTCTTTGAAGAAAGACCTTGAAGATACATGTGAGATTTTTTATAAAAGATTTGTTGCACCTGCGTTAAGATTTAAAACAAAAGTTGCAGCACCTCTTGAGCTTGATTTATTAACAACATCTTTAGGAACAACTGCTCCTATTCTTTCCGAAGAGGTAATTACAGCAGTTAATGCATTCAAGGGAAACTTTGGCTCAATACTAACAGACATGGTTCAAAGAAGAAATAACATACAATCAAAGTTTGATAAATTGTTAAGTTTAAATTTACAAAGAAAAAAATATATATCTTATATAGACTCTCTTGCAACAAAAGCTAGCTCAAGGCCAAAAATAATTTTAATCAAAGTTGAAGACAAAACATCTGAATTGATTAATAATGTCTTTATTGACAAAAGTAAAAGAAACAGTTTAAAATCTTCTCATGAAAATTTAGATGATCTTAATATCAATTCTCATCCTCAATATCTATTAAGAGGTGGTGGGGATATTTTTGGCGACATCAAAGTGGCAGAAGGTGTTACTATTGATGGAGTCGACTTGGACCAACACGCTCATACTGGATCAGATGGCACTGTTAAAATTAAATCTACAGATATCGACTACGATTCCGTTAGAGAAGAAACTGTACTTCTTGAAACCGAAGAAGGTAACTCCCTTGAAGTTTCAGTAGATTCTTTTATTAATACAATAAAACAAGGTGGAGCACCTGGCGTCGATGCTGTAATAGTCATGACTATACCTGATGAATTTAGAGATAGATATGAATTTGAAATTATGTATGTGGAGAATCAATAAACATGGCTTGGTTTAAACCTTTAAAGGAAACTTATGAGATTGGGATAACTGCTGTTTCTTCTGATTTCCTAAAAGTTCCAATGAAAAGAAAAGTATATTTTAATTATATTCCAAATGACATTGAAGCTGGCGAGCAAGTATACGTAAATTTAGATACTAAATTTGTTAATAAGTATATTAATTCTAATCTTGAATCTGTAACTGACGATTACTCGTACATAGTTGTTTACGAAGATTCTGCTGATGATTCGTTTTTTGTTCCAGTAAAAAGTAGAGCAGTTAATAATATTGTTTATTTCAATGTTGAAGAAAAAATTGAAAAAGACAAATTTTATACAAAACATTATTCAATTTATTATGGAGTAACAAATCTTAAGTTCTTAGAACAAATAACAATTGATGACGAAACATATTTTCAAAAGCTAGATACAGAAGTAATCATTCAAATAGAAGGCACATTTCTTGACCTAGCGTCTGATAATATTCAAGAGTACAGTTATGACGCAACAGAAACTTCTTTAAAAGAATATAAATTAGCATTATATAACAATGGGTTAGACTGGATTGATGGAAGGTCGCAAGTTATTGGAGCTAAAGCATTTGGTTCTTTTGATGGTCCTAAATTTAGAATTATAGGAAAAAAAGGACCCAACTATGGAAAATTCAGAATAAGAATTTTTTCTTATTATGACAATAATTCTATATCAAAAAATTTAGCACTAGATTGGACAACTGTTGATTGCCACGCAAGTGTTGAATCTTCTAATGAAATTTTGTACTCAAACACAACATTAGAATATTCTAAATATATATTTGAATTAGAAGTTTTATCAGACAAAAACGTAATGTCTTCAAGTAATGCAGTAGAGATAACAAAGTATCAATTTTTTCCAGATTATAAGCTAACATATGATGTAGAAGAAGTTAATCCTAATATTTCTTTTGTAAAAATAGGCGGAATAAGATAATGGCAGAAATAAAACAAACTTTAACTAATTTAAATCCACGGAACTGAATATTTATTAACGGTTAGGGCAAAGGATCCAGACACAAACGTTCTATCTCAATTTACTGAGACCATTAGGTTTACTGCACCTGGAGATTCAACAATTCCAGGAGCACTTCAAAATCTTGAAATGTTTGCTTCATTCCAAAATGTCCTTTTTGTTTTTGATAATGGAACTGATAACGACTTGGCAGTGTACGAATATGAGCTATATGAGGAAGATGACATAGTCAATCCAAATACTGCGCCATATGCACTTCAGTCAGGGGCTACTGCATTGAAAGCTGGAGCAGGAAACTCTAGTGTATTTGCAGTTCCAGTTGAAGGCAGCTATATAGACGTTGAGAATGACAATGTTGTTGTTCAAAGAAACTTTTTTGGCAGAGTAAGAGCAAAAGACACTTCCGGCAACCCTGGTGCATGGACTGCTATTGTAAAAACAGATCCATCAACTCCTCTTATTGATAGTCAATATATTGTTAGTTTAACAGCAGATAAAATTAAAGCCGGCGAAATAGAAGCCGCAGAAATTGTTTTAGGTGGAGCAAATCCAAGTCAAACTATTATCAAATCTTTAACTTATGATACATCTTCTGGAATACAAGGTTGGTTTATTCGAGGAGATGGTCACTTTAGCCTAGGTGGTCCTAATGGAATAACTTATGACAATGAGACTATTGTCATTGGAGACGATGTTCAAGTTACTGCAAACTTAGCTGCAGATAGCATTTCTGTTCCTACTACTGGAACACCTAAGTTGAATATAAACTCTGGAATTGGCGGAGGAGTTGGGGGGATGACGCTTGGTGATCCAACCTATAATTATTGGTATTCAAATGGTAATTTTAGGGTTGGCGGTGCAAGTAATTACATGACCTGGAATGGATCCACCTTATCAGTTGTGGGTCAGATTACCGCATCTACAGGATCCATAGGTGGATGGAATATAAATTCCACTTTTATTAGATCTTCAAATAATCTAGTTACATTAAATTCAAACGGATTATTTGAAATAGGCACTGCATCAAACAACAAAGCTACAATTACTTCCGACGGAGACTTTACCGTTTACGGAACAGATGGGGTTACCAATGGGGTAACAAGAATGTATGGTGGATTCTTTAACGTTAAGATTGGCTCAGATCCTGGAGCAGATGCTGCAAACACTCAAATTACATTTCAAAACATAGGTTTTTTTAAACCTGGATCTCCTAATTATGGAATTTTTATTTCTGGAGGAAACAATGGAAATAATGCATTTATAGATGTTGGAGCCACAGGCATAACCGACAACGGTTCAGTATCATGCAATGGATGGTTTAGGTCTTCTGGGGTTACAGGTTGGTATAACCAAACTTATGGTGGCGGTATCTTTATGGAAGATAATACTTGGGTTAGAGTATATAACGGAAAGAGTTTTTATGTTCCGGGAGAACTGGATGTAGATGGCGTTTCGTATATGGGAGGAACTATATATGCAGCAGACTCTATTTCCATAGGTGCCAATAGAGGTTATCGTTCTGATGGCAACTTTTCCACCACTACAAGCACCACTATTACCGCAAGAATTGTAGACGGCGGAGGATTTCAAGTCATAAGAGCACAGGGCTCTATGAGGAACCTAAAAGATGATATTCAACCAATATCAAGTGCCTTAGATAAACTTCTAAGATTAAGACCTGTTTCTTTTGTCGAAAAACCAGAAGGCTGGGAAGATGAACTTGGTCTTCAACTTAAGTCTTTAGATAGACATTTTGGTTTGATAGCGGAAGAAGTGGCAGAAGATCTTCCAGAGTTAGCCACTTTTGGTTATCCTGGTGGTTATCCGATGAAGACAAATGAAGACGGTAAAGAAGTTGTAGATCAAGAAGAGCTTGTTAAATTTGAAAAATACGTTCCTGTTTCATGGCGAGAAATGGGTGCAATACCACTTTTAATTAAAGCGGTTCAAGAACTGTCATCAAAAATAGACGAATTAGAATCAAGAATGGTATAATGTGAATATGAGTGAACAAAATATAGATGTCAATTTAATTATTCAATCTTTCCAAGAAAGATTAACACAGTTAACAACTGAAAATGTCTTAAAAGATGCAACCATTAAGCATCTGACTATTCAGATTCAAGAAATGTCAAAAGAAGAAGTAAAGGAAAAATAATGTCAGAAGAAGCAACTCAAGAGATAGCTGGTGAAGAAGTAGTAGAGCAGAAAAAAGAGTTTACTGTTACTATTCTGATTAGCGATCAAAATTTAAGTTACAAGAGCGATTTCAACGAAGCTGAAACAGTTTTTTGGCTTGAGTCAGTCAAAGCTTTAATTTTGAAAAAAGCCTTTGACGCAGCAGCTGCTAGCTAATTTTATTTTTTATACTACTATTACTTTTATAAAGTAGGGAGTTTTAATGGCCGTTAGACAATATTTACCATTTAACCAAAATGGTTCAGCAAGCTTTTTTGCCAAGGCAATTGAGCCTGAGCAAATTAAAAACTTATCTAAGGCCTTAAAACCCGCTGCTCTAGCCCTAGGTTATCAGGGAACTAATTTCTTTTATACTGGAAGAAGCAACTTTGAACCTTCTCCATATGACTTTGACAGAATTATTCAAGCTGTTGATACTGACTCATATGTAAAGCAAGCTAGTTTAAAATATAAAGAACTCTTTTGGAAAGAAGGCTGGAAAATTACTGGAGAAAATCCAGATGCAGTAGCATATCTTTACCAAAGAATAGATTTTATGGAAATGGCAATGAAAAGGCCATTTGTAGATTTCTTAATGGAAGTCGCAGATCATTTAGTAAAGTTTTCTAATGTCTTTATTGTCAAGGCAAGAGGTGACATGTCGGATTATTTTCCTTCAGCCCTCACTCCAGTTAATGCAACTCAACCTGTAATTGGATATTATTTAATTCCTACTGAACAAGTAAGAATATTACGAGATAAGTTCAATAGACCAAAGTCTTACCAACAGCAAACTGACCCATTGACTTATGCACCAACAGACAGAGATCCAGTTTGGTCCGCGGACAGAGTTATTCATTTGCACTTTGATAGAAAAACAGGTCGCGCATTTGGTACTCCATTTTTTAGTTCTGTTTTAGATGATGTCGTTGCCCTTAGACAGTTGGAAGAGGATATTCAAAACCTTGTTCATAGAGAATTGTTTCCTCTTTATAAATACAAGATTGGAACCGCAGAGCAGCCAGCAGAACCAGAAGAGATAGATGACGCAGCTGCCCAGATTGAAAACATGAGATCTGAAGGTGGTTTAATATTGCCTTTTAGACATGATGTTGAAGTTATTGGCGCAAACAACAGTGCATTAGATGCAAGCGAGTACTTAAATCACTTTAAAGAAAGAGTAGCAATTGGTCTCGGCGTTGCTCCACATCATCTTGGCATGATGATGGGTGGCGGAAATAGATCAATGACAGATAGGCTTGATACTGCTTTGTATGACAAGGTTAAGCAGTTCCAAAAGCATTTAGCTGAGATGATTAGAGTTCATGTATTTAATGAACTTCTTTTTGAAGGCGGCTTTGATCCAATTGCAAATCCAGCAGAAGAAGGCGTATCTGATAGATGTTTCTTTAAATTTAACGAAATTGATGTTGACACCCAAGTTAAAAAAGAAACACATCTAGTTCAGAAGTTTACTAACTCAGCTATTACTCTGCCAGAATTAAGAATGGAGCTAGGTATAGATCCAGAATACGATAAAGAAGAATTGTATCAAGGAATTCAAGCAGAGATACAAATGGATATTGCCGCTAATCAAGCTAAAATAACGGCTAAAAATCAGCAACAATCTCAACCCACACAAGGTGTAGATAATACCGATAAACAAGAGCCCGCAAAAAAAGGTCAAAGAAATCTTCCTTCAAGTAGAAAAGGTCCAGGAAATATAATTAGACCCGCAAATCAACAAGGAAGAAAAACCTCACCAGATATTAGAAGATCTGATTTGTCATGGTTACCAGTTATTGAAAATGCTCTAAAAGAAGAGTATAATGTTATAGAACAAGATGAAGTTAAGAAAGGTTCGTAATGATAATCCCATCCGAAATAGCAAAGAGCTCTAGATATGGCGAAGACGCACTAGAAGCATTTTACACAGCAGTAGATAATGGTCAAGCTCGTTTGGCTATGTCTATCTTAGTTGATATTATTGAAGTATTTGCTGAAAAGATTGAAGCACTTGAAAACTCAAATGTTACCACCGAAGAGGTTAAGCCTCCAGTGAAGCAAGAAGTTGCACAAGATGCAGAAGAAGAAGTGAAGCCAGCCCCAAAGGCTAAAGTTAAGGAAACTGTTTCCGAATAACATGAAACTGATAATAGGATGCCCTATTTACGATAGGGATTGGATTTTTCCATACTGGATATCTTGCATACAAGCACAGTCTGTATCTCTTTCAGATATAGGTTTTGTCTTCGTTGCATCAAAAGATGATGAAGCTACAATATCTCATCTCCAAAGATGGAAAGAACATCATCCAGAAGTAAAAGTTTTTGATATTCTTTATCCGGAAAATGTTAATCATTTTTCCCATAAAGAAGGTACAAGACAATGGACTCTTTCTAAATATGAGAACATGGTTAATTTAAGAAATGTTCTTTTAGAAAAAGTTAGAGAATATAATCCAGATTATTTCTTTAGTCTTGACTCAGATATTTTAATTAAGAATCCATCAACTATAGAGCTATTAATAGCACATGTTAAAGATGGAGCTGACGCAGTTAATACTTTAATGTATATGACTCCGGTAGGAACATCCTATCCAAGTGTTATGAAGTGGAACGAAAATGCTGGAGGCAAAGCTCATAGAGACGATAACTTCCCATTAGGAACCTATTTTAAAGCAGATGTTATAATGGCTGCAAAAATGATGTCTAGAGAAGTCTATCAAAACATAAACTATAGAATGCACACTCAAGGTGAAGATCTTGGTTTTTCTGCTGACTGCGCAGAAAAAGGTTTTAATCTCTACTGTGCTTCATATATTTACTCTCCTCATATAATGAGTAGAGCTATGTTGAAAGAAATAATTCAAAAAGGTGATCCTCGAGAAGAGGAAAGTTTGAAAAGTTTATCTAAAGTATGATATTCTTATATAAGATTGTTTAATATATGATTAGTCAATTTACTATAAACACAAGCTTTAGAATATTCTGTCATGGAGACATAAATGGCTTTTGATTTTGTTGAAAACTTCACGGTACAACTGCCTGACTTTAGCAAGCTAGATTATGACTTTTCTGAGTCTTTTAGCTCTAGTCATGGTTTGATTATAGAAGTAGCCGCAATTCACGAACGGACTAACTTCTAACTACAATAACTACTCAGCTTTAGAGTTAGAAAAAGCACTCCAATCTTGGGTTGAACCGTATCCAAAGCCTATTATTTTAAATCATGATTTAAACACCGAACCAATCGGTAGAGTAATTGCTGCAAAAATGGACAAAGAAGAAGACGGCAGTCCATTTGTTAGATTGCAAATTGCAATCACAGATCCAGTAGCAGCACAAAAAGTTCTAGATAAGAGATATCTAACTGGTTCAGTTGGGGGCAGAGCTGGAAAAGCAGTTTGCTCAATCTCCGGGGAAGACCTTGCTTCTGAAAGCGAAGGCTCAAGGCCAAAGGTTCCCAAGTATCGTAGAGGACAAGTTTACAAAGGTAAACTGGCATTTATCGACATGCAGGATATTTCTTTTAAAGAATATTCTTTTGTTAACCAACCAGCAGATGGAAAATCAAGCGTTAGATCTACCTCTGCTCTATCTGACAAAGATGGAAGACCTAATAGCGAGGGATGGGTTGCTAAAAGTTCCGCATTTGTTTTAAGTATGAACGAAGAAGATATTTATTCAGTGGAAGAGCACGATTCTCTTTTTAAGAATATGAAGAAAAAAGAATCTAAGCCGATGTATCTTCATCTAAAGGGCGCATTTTTAACCGCTCTCGCATTCCAGGAGAGCGAAAATACGCATAACAACGCAGTTTCATTACTATCTAGCGAGGAAGCTGTGAATAACACCGATCTACAGGAGAATTCTAATATGAAAGATCGCAATCAAGAAGAGGATATCTTGGCTGTAACCGAAGGGTTAAGCGAAGATTTGTCCTCAATTGCTGCTGGTAAGGCTGAAGAAGCCGAAGGTGGCGAAGAAGAAACACCAGAGGCACCAGCCGAAGGTGGCGAAGAAGCTGGCGCACAAGACGCCGGTGAAGAAAAGTCTGAAGACGATACAGAGAAAGCGGATGAACAAGCTGAAGAAGCTGTTGATTCCGAACAAGCTGCAGAGTCTGAAGAACCAGAAGCCGACGAAGAGAAGGCTGAAGGTGCTCAAGAGCCCGAGAGTACGGACGAAGACCTCAGCGACAAGGCTGAACAGCCCGCTGAGCAAGACAACGACGTTCTCGACAAGGTAAAAGCTCTTGAAGAAGAAAATGCAAAACTTAAGTCAGCACTTCACAGAATTCTTGTGGAAAGAGTAGTTGATGCAAAGATTAGCGCTGGTGTAGAAACAGCAGAACAAAGAGATGAGTTAATCGAGTCACATGTGACAAGAACAGCTTCTTCTCTTGCTGATTCACTCAGAGATCTTGCAAAGATGCCAATCCGCAAGTCACGTCATTCTGAGGGTCCAGAAGTTCATAACGAGTCAGCAGCTGTTGCAAACGAAGAGAATGTAGCAACTATTGACGAAGACAATGAAGTTCAGGAGTCTAAGAAAGAAGTAGGACTTGAGCAAGTATTTGTTGACGCTCTCATGGGCCGTCGTAAGCTTTAAAACAAGGAGAAAATAAGAAATGAGCTTAGCAAAATTTCGTAAAGTAGGCACAAAGACTGGTTCAGGCCGTTTTGTGGTTTCGGAGGGCATTGCTCCAGCAGCATACCTCCTTCCACATCCTGGTTTGCCAACTTGGTATCTCGACAGCGAAGATGATCGCTTTGAAATCGTGATTCCAAAGGGTACCATTCTTTCAGTCGTAGCCGATAGCAATGGTGACGCAAGAGTTGTTCCAGCCAATGGTTCAGCATCTTCAGTTACCTGGGGTGACAACATGCCAACATCTTGGGATCCATTGGATGGCGCAACTCCATCTTATAGCTCTGGTGCAACCGATTCAATCGCAGTTGGCGCTAGATCAATCCCAGTAGGTGTTGCTCAGTATGACCTCTACCGTCCATTTGACAAAGGCACCTCACAGGGTGCAGGCTTCATTACCCATGGTTACGTTGAGTACCCAATGGTCAGTGGAGTGAATGCAGACGTTACTGTTGGTAGCGTTGTTCGTTCGGACCATATGGGCCGTCCAGTATTGGCAGCTGCAACTGACTTCCTCGCAAGCAGTGCAGTCTACTCTTACCTCCAGGTT
>Ga0208224_1000150_pt1 | contig 12746 bp, 11 predicted proteins | sample LakMenEpi26Oct09_FD_150735 | JGI IMG/M metagenome (GOLD analysis project Ga0208224, IMG submission 150735) | Freshwater microbial communities from Lake Mendota, WI - 26OCT2009 deep hole epilimnion (SPAdes) | ecosystem: Environmental > Aquatic > Freshwater > Lake > Epilimnion/Euphotic zone ... | reverse complement strand
GTGATACCACATACACGTCGTGCAGCTGAGTTTTGGGATGAACTGAATAAGTAAAGAACAAAGATAAAATTTGCTTGTCCTTAGCTTTTGATGATATCCTCATAAACTACTCGATCGAACATATTCAGCATTCCACCGCGTGTGGCGTTCAATATCTTTACATTTCTTTTTCCGGCCTCCACTTTGAGGAGATTTAATTGATGCCAGATAGCATACATATTGAACCAATCTATTCCGGTACTTGCTAAATCTTTTTCAAAATCTTTCTCCGCCTTATTTGAGGTAATAGGCGAATTTCCGTAAAAGCGAACATTATCTCTATCATTAGCGATAAGGCAAAGTTGATCCAGATCAAAACCCATCAAATAAATCTCTGAAAAGCCCATATAAATAGCAATGGTGAGACATTGTGTAATGACCGTGGGTACACGCATCATCAAACCTGTGATATCAACTTTTGCTTTTGACAAACAATTAGCGTTAAATCCTGGTTCAACAAAATAAGAATGATCTTTTAGTTTAGGTCTTTGCATCACCATTTCTTTCGTGTTTAAACCAAAAAAATAGGTACAATCTGTTGGCAATTTTTCTTCCATCGTTCTGAGCCATTCTACCCAATCACTATCATATTCTTTTGGATGAAACTTAGGAATAACAACTTGATACTTGGGTTTAAAAACAGAAGTATCGGGATGCGCATGAAAATGATTTTGAGACATTACAATTTCATTCTCCAATAATTTCAAATCTTGTAGTTTAATGGAATGCCCACTGCCGAGAATAAATAATCGCTCTCCTTTATGAATGTTTTTGAATTTGACATTTTTTCTCAAATCATCGACGGGAAGTAGATTCTTAATATTTGCCAACGTATTTACAAGATGGCCCCTCAAATAATAGCTTAGGTTCATAATCAACAGATAATATCACAAAGGTATCAAAAATCGTCTAGTCCTAAACTACAAATACCAACTTGCTTATTCCAAGAAATTTGCTGTACTTTTAACATTTAATTAACATTGATGAAGTTCATGAAAAAATTATTACTTTTTCACTCTACCCAAATCCAACCACACAAGACTTCGTTGTTGAGAAGTCAAACAACAATCCATTTGAATACATAGATATATTATATGCTCGGAACCAAGCTCTTAAAAAAAGATTTTTACAATCAAAAATCATTCATAACTTTACGAGACTATTCAAATGGTGTCTATTCAGTTGTTCTGAAGGACATCGACAATAAAACACTAAGCATTAAAAAATTAATTAAAAACTAAATCATGAAAAAAATCATTGCTCTTTTATTGGTGACCTCTGCTATTTTTTCAATGTTTATCCAAGGGGTGGATTCCAACAATGGTAAGGTAGGTTATACCAATTCCCCAGGTGAAGCGAATTGCACAAATAGCGGATGTCATACTTCTTTCACCTATAATACAGGAACTGGTTCGATTACACCAAGTTCATCAGACATGACAGGCTGGATTTATACTCCTGGCATTACATACAACATGAGTATTACGGTAGCTAAAACATCGGTTGCCTTATTTGGTGTAGATGTTGAGATATTGGATTCTACAGGGGCAGATGCTGGTACAATCAATGTGACAGATGCCGCAAAAACACAGACAGCAAGTGTAATGGTCAGTGGTAAATCAAGAAACAACTTAACACATAAATCAGGGGGTGGAACCTCTTCTTCTGGAGCAGCTACGTTCAATTTCAGTTGGACAGCCCCGGCAACAGATGTAGGAAACGTAACCATGTATTTTACTGGAAACGCGAGCGACAACCTTAACAATAAAACTGGCGATTACATTTACGGTAGTTCTCAGGTATTCACTCCTGTTGTTGTTCCATCAGGTATTTCAGAGGTATCTCAATTACATGGCCTAACTATAAACCCACAACCTATTAGCAACACAATGACTATTTCATTTTATAGTCAATCTACAGAGAAAATGAATGCCAATATTTTTGATTTGAGTGGCAAATTAATTTATGTATTAGAGAGCAAAAATGCTGTCATTGGAGAAAACATCCTGAGTATAGCTAAACCAGAAAACCTTACAAGTGGCATTTACTTTTTACAGATGTCGATAGGTAATAGCAATACCACTACTAAATTAATTATCCAATAAAAACGAATGATGAGATTCAAATTTTTATTTTTCCTCACTACTATTGTCTTATTTTTTTTATTTAGCTCATGTAAAAAAGTAGCTGGGGATGGTGGATTGGCATCTATTCAAGGCAAAGTATATGCCATCGATTATGACAAAACTGGTCTTATAAAAAGTGAAGGCTACTTAGGCGACGAGAGGGTTTGTTTATCTTATGGTAACAACACAACTGTTGATGCAGAGACTCGCACATCTTACACTGGTGAATACAAATTCGATTTTTTACAGAAGGGTGATTATACGGTTTTTGTGTATAGTCCTTGCGATACTTGTCCTCTTTTGCAAAGAAGTGTTCTTCAAAAGGCAACTATTGTTGAGCGAAAAGAAGTGATAACTTTGGATGACTTACTAATCACTCAATAAATTTTATGTATGAGTAATGATTTGACCAGGAGCACCGAAACCATCAATGGCTTTGATTCACTTACTCTTGAAGAACTTGACAAAGTAAAACTACTAAATCGTGTAGATTCGAAATACGTAATCCACATAAAGGATTTTCCAATGATTCTAGGAGAAATTAAATCGGATTATAAGGTTTTAGAAATTGAATCTAAAAGAATACATCGATATGAATCACTCTACTTTGATACTGTAGATTTCGACCTCTATAAATATCATCATAATGATAAACAAGATCGATTTAAGGTAAGATATCGAAAATACCTAGATACTAGCTTATGCTATTTTGAAATTAAGTACAAAGAAAAGGGCAATCGGACCAATAAAATAAGAGCGAAAAGAATAGATATCAGTACTACCTTATCTGAAGCAGACATTAAAATGATTGAACATGATTTAATAAAGGGAGAAATGCTTCAAGAAAAAGTTTGGGTCTATTTTGACAGAATTACTATAGCCAATAACAATTTTAAAGAGAGAGTGACTTTGGATTTGAATATTAGATTTGACAACAAAAAGATAGTGAAAAGTTTTCCCGAATTAGTGGTCTGTGAGATTAAGCAAGAAAAGTCGAGTTATACGAGTAGCGTTATCAAAGCCTGTACTAAAAGGCATTATGAACAAACTGGGTTTAGCAAATACTCCACAGCCATAGCGATGATGGAAGAAGTAAAAAACAACAATTTTAAACCCAACTTTATAAAAATAAACAAACTAATCAATGGATAAAGAATTATTAGACACGGCATCAGATCTCGCAACAGACGCTGGAATTTTTGGACTGAGTAGCATCTGGGATTTTGCCATCAGATATGCATTTAACCTCATCATGGTGTTTATTGTTGTGAGGGTTATATACTATCCAAAACATAAAAACAAAGATTTCTTATTTACTTTTTTTCTTTTCAACACAGTGAATTTCTTGATTTGTTTTTTGTTAAGCACCACCAAACTTAAGCTTGGTTTTGCCTTTGGGATGTTTGCAATCTTTTCCATTTTAAGATATAGAACGGTATCTGTACCTATCAGAGAAATGGGCTATTTCTTTGTTTGTGTAACGCTTGGTTTATTAAATTCGTTGGCAGACGTTACAAATGCTTGGCCGATTTTGCTTTTGTCAAACTCTATTTTATTAATTCTTATTTTTCTTCTTGAAAGATCACAAAGCCTGGCACATGAAAATTATAAAGAAATCAATTATGAACGAATAGATTTAATCAAACCAGATAGGCGAGAGGAGATGATAAAGGATTTGATAGATAGAACAGGACTACCTATTCATCGTGTGGAAATTAACAAAATAGACTTTCTAAAGGACGTCACTCGAATTAAAGCATTTTATCTATCAACAAGCAACGAGACAGACGCTTCAGTGGATAATGATGATGATTAAGCGCCCTTTGCTATTTTGAAGTACGTTTAGACTATCTCGGCGATGCATTTTAATTCTATGCAAATTGGGCTTGGTAAGCTATTAATTTCAACAGTAGTTCTGCATGGTTGATTGTCTTTAAAATACTCTGCATATAATTGGTTATAGGTTTGAAAGTCGCGTTTCATATTTGTTAAAAATACAGTAACGTCCACCAATTGATTCCAGTTACTTCCACTTTCTTCCAAAACAATACGTACATTTTCAAAGACTGATCTGCACTGTGCTTCAAAGTTGAAGCTTTTATAATTTCCATACTTATCAAATTCTAATCCGGGAATTTTATCAGTGCCCGCTTCACGAGGACCAATACCAGATAAGAATAATAAATTTCCAACTTTTCTTGCATGTGGATACAAGCCAACAGCGGCTGGTGCTTTGCTTGTAGAAATTTTTTCACTCATTTGAAACTTTTTTCTTTGTTTAAGTACAAATTTAAAACAAAAACAATCTAATCTAGAAGTAATAGGGCTTTCTTGGCACTAATTCCAGTAAGAGCCACCCCCATTCCATTACAACTCATAGCTACAATGACCTTGTCGCTTTGCTTTTTAATGATTGGATTCTTATCCATGGTAAAACCCATAATTCCTGTCCATTGAAGTTCAATTTCTACATGAACATGAGGTAAGATTACCTCGGTCAAGATTGCTTTAAGATTTTCTAAAACCATCTCATTATATTCAAATTCTTGACTTTCTTCCTTAATGAAATCGAGGTTTCTTCCACCACCAAAAATCACTCTATCTTCATAATTTCTAAAATAATAGAAGCCTTCATCAAAATGAAAAACACCTTTAAAAGGCAAATTAGGTATTGGCTTTGTTATAAAAATCTGACCCCTCCCTGGCTTCACAATTTCTTCCTTATAGAGCATATTTAACAATGCGTTTGTACAAACAAAGATTTTCTTTGCCGAAAAACAAAGCCTTTCTTTAAGAACGTTGTGCGATACTTCTGCTACAGCCCTTGAGTCAGTTTCATGAATAGTCAATGCTTCGCAACCAGTTAATATTTGTACCCCTTTTGAAGAGACTAGTTTTAGAAATGATTGCATCATCTTTCCCGTATCAATTTGACCCTCAAAACGATTATATATCAATGCTTTCACTTTGTCAGGATCAAATCCGAATTGTTCAATCTTTTCATTAACAAGTTCAAAAACATCTTGCTGAAATATTGGAAACAAGGATTTGTTTACCTCTTCCAATTTGTCCAAGCTAAGAAGATCCTTTTCAAAAATCAATTCATAGCCTCCATTGGCCTCATATCCAACATTATTCTTACCAAGTCTTTGACACAATAATTCAATGCCTTCATACCTTTCTTTGATGGTCTCCAACGTTTTTTCAACACCATTCAATGTAAAGTCGGAAAGTATTTCTGTAAGGCTTCCAAAGCAAGCAAAACCGGCATTTTTAGTTGATGCGCCTGATGGGAAAACACCTCTTTCTAAAACAACAACTTTAGCATTGGGTTCCTTCTCTATCAGTTCATAGGCAATGTGCAATCCCATAAGACCACTTCCTATGATAATATAATCATGATCTATGAAAGAATTTTTTTCCCAGAAAGAAAGCATATTGAATTCTTGTTTATTTGATCAATAAGATAAGTTATTTGACGAAATTACATGTATCCGAGAATCTTTAACATACTCTTATAACTTTGCTCTTTTGCAAAAAGCTTGGTTGTAATTTCACCTTCTTCATCCCTAGATATAATAACATGTTTAGGAGCAGGTAAAAGACAGTGTTGAATACCACCATAGCCAGCAATAGATTCCTGATAAGCGCCTGTGTGAAAAAAACCAATATATTGTTGGTTGTCCTTGTCATATTTGGGCATATAAATGGCGTTGGCATGACTTTCACTATTATAGTAATCATCGCTATCGCAAGTTAGACCACCTAAAAAGACTCTTTCATTTTCTTTGTCCCAATTGTTAATAGCTAGTAGAATAAATTTTTTATTAATTGCCCAACAATCTGGTAAGGTCGTCATGAAACTTCCATCTATCATATTCCATGCTTCTCTATCGTTTTGTTTTTTTTGGTCGAGAATAGAAAAAAGTGTAGCGCCACTCTCACCAACTGTATAAGAGCCAAACTCAGTAAAAATATGTGGTTCTTGTACACCATGGCTTTCACAAATATTTTTTATTTGTAAAATGATTTCCTCCGCCATATACTCATAATCGAAATTAAAATCGAGTTTGTTCTTAATCGGAAAACCGCCTCCTATGTTTAAGGAATCTAGTGTTGGGCAAATCTTCTTCAAATCGCAATAAATATTCACACATTTATTTAGCTCACTCCAATAATAAGCAGAATCTTGAATACCAGTATTAATGAAAAAATGAAGCATTTTCATTTCCACCATTTTATTCTTTTTTATATTGTCCTTATAAAACTGTAAAATATCCTTGTATCCAATACCCAAACGCGAGGTATAGAATTCAAATTTGGGTTCCTCCTCACTTGCTATTCTAATACCAATCTTTGTATAGTGCTCTATCTTGCCATACAATTCGTCAAATTCATGCATGTTATCAATAATTGGAATCACATTTGTGAAACCTGTGTTAATGAGTCTTGCTATGTTGTCGATATATTGTCCTCGTTTAAATCCATTACACACGATTAACTTATGTCGATCAATTAATCCTTGCTCCAATAGCGCATCAATAATATTAATGTCAAATGCTGATGAAGTTTCTAGGTGCACTTCATTTCGAATCACTTCTTCTAATACAAAGGAGAAATGCGAACTTTTTGTGCAGTAACAAAAATTATAGGTGCCGTTATAGTCTGCTTTCGCAATAGCAACATTAAACATCCGTTTTGCCTTTTGAATTTGAGAAGCAATCTTTGGCAAGTATGAAATTTTTAGTGGTGTACCATACTGTTTAATGATATCCATCATAGCAATATCATGAAAATAAAGCTCATCATCTACCACTTTAAATTCCTCTTGTGGCCATTCAAATGTTTGTTCAATTAGATCAACATACTTGTTTTTCATCTCAATAATTTCTTTTGATTTGTCATTCAAATATAATCTAAATGAGTTGGATGGACCAAATTAATATAACCCAAGTGAGTTAACTTAAAATTAAATCAACAAAACACCTAAATTGCTGATGCAATAGTGAGCACACTAAGCTTACATTGCCACTTATTTATAATGGTGTATGCGCATGCTTCAAGGGTGGAACCAGTCGTTACCACATCATCTACCAATACTACATGCTTATCAATAAATGCATTTGACTCCTTAACTTTAAAGACATTTTCAACATTTTCCCATCTCTGAATTCTATTTTTTCCTGTTTGAGAATCCGTATTCACCACTTTCTCAAGCAGCAAGTTTGACCAAGGAATCTTCAATTTTTCCGATAATCCTTTTGCAAAGTAATCACTTTGGTTATATCCTCTTTGCCTTAATTTTTTATAGTGCAATGGAATAGGTATTATTAAGTCAGCTTGAGTAAACACCACCTCATCGTTCAATAATTGTTGAGCATATAATTGTCCAACTCGCTCTCCTACCATAGTATTGTTTCGATATTTTAGCTGGTGCATTAATTGTTGAACCCTTCCTGTCTTCAAAAAGAGGTAAAAGGAGGCTGCGTGAAGTAGGGGAAGTCTACCCCAAAACTTCTTCATGATTGGATTTTCCTGACTTAAATGATAATGGGTCAAGGGTAGCCTCAGCTCACACGAAATACAAATCACCTGTTCGTTTTCTGATAAATAAGCATTGCAGGCTGCACATAAATTAGGATATAACAGATTCAGTATATCCTTTTGAATCATCTTAGCAGATTGGTACATTGAAACGAAATTACACTTTTAAAAAGCTCAAATCTGATAGATCATTCAAGCATATAAAAGGACCAATTGACGATCAAATACTTTATTCTTTGATAAGCGGTAAGGGGATAAAACTAAAATAGGTGTGCCAATAATTCATATACTTTAGCAATGTATATAATTTCGATATTTCCATTCAGTGCCTGAATATGATTTTGTGAGTAGGCGCTTAGAAATATTTTTTCAAAACCCAATTTTTCAGCTTCTACAATACGTTGATCGAGTCTATTTACTGAACGGATTTCGCCACTTAACCCTACCTCCCCAGCAAAGGCATATTTGTATGAAATAGGCTGGTCTTCGTAACTGCTCATGATACTGGCAATCACTGCCAAATCTGTTGCTGGATCACTAATTTTTATTCCTCCGGTAATATTTAAAAAAACATCTTTCATAGCTAACTTATAATTAGCTCTCTTTTCCAATACCGCCAACAACATATGCATTCTTCTTACATCGAATCCTGTAGCACTTCTTTGGGCTGTTCCATAAACTGAGTTGCCTACTAATGCCTGCACCTCAACCATCATGGGCCTCATTCCTTCAATATTTGTAGAGATGGATATACCACTCATTGCCTCAGACCTATCGGTAAGTAATAACTGCGATGGATTGGTGACAACTTTTAATCCTTGACGATCCATTTCATAGATACCAATTTCGGCTGTTGAACCAAATCTATTTTTGTGCGTCCGCAATAATCGATAAATATAATTGGTGTCACCTTCAAATTGCAAGACAACATCCACAATATGTTCTAAGACTTTTGGACCAGCAATACTTCCATCTTTAGTAATATGCCCAACCAATATCACAATCACTCCATTTTCTTTTGCAAATCGCTGAAATTCTGCTGCACACTCTCTAATCTGAGATACAGAGCCGGGAGTACTTTCGATCAAATCGGTGTATACCGTTTGTATGGAATCTACAATAAGAATATTAGGTTGAACCTCTTTGCAGTGCTGAAACATTCTTTGAGAATTTGTTTCTGTTAACACCAGAAAATTGTCATTCTTTTTATTCACTCGTTCTGCACGAAGTTTGATCTGAGAAGCGGACTCCTCTCCTGTAATATATAAGATCTTTTGATCGGTAATAGTGAGACCAATTTGAAGAAGCAAAGTTGATTTACCTATACCTGGTTCGCCTCCCAATAGAATGAGTGAGCCTTTCACAAGGCCTCCTCCCAACACACGATCTAACTCTGAATCCTTGGTAGAAACTCTTTCATTTGGATTTTCCACTATTTCATCCAATGCCTGTGGTTTTGATGCATATGCATCTCTATTTTTTTTTTCGCGCCATGTATACTTTTCTTCTTCCTTTTTATTTACTAATTCTTCTACATAAGTATTCCATTCGTTGCAAGCTGGACACTTACCAATCCATTTGGCAGATTGAGCGCCACAACTTTGACAGAAAAAAACCGACTTTGATTTTGCCATACTTCTATTTATAGGTAAGATAGAGCTTGTACCAATCTTGATTTCTTGATGTGGACTTTACCTTAATAATTTGTTTGTTAATATTGATGTCTTTTATAAAATACTTATGAATGATATCCTCTAAGGAGGAAGGAACACGGAAATCATTTTTTGCATTATCCGTTGTAACAAGTTGAATTGTTAATTCAGCTTTAATATTTTCATTTTTATTAAAAGAACTTGCAATCGGTTTTATGGTTTCATCAAAATCATTATAGGTACGAATTTCGTCATCCGACACAAACAAACTGTCTAAAAAAAGAATGTTGTTTTTTTGAATTTGATGCAGTTGAATATTGTTAATAAAGCCTCCTGGTGATTTAAAACTCTGCAACATAAACACGGTATCATAGGTATTGTAATCGTCTGCCCTTACCTTTAGTTTAACCTGTTTATCCATCGGCAATTGAAAACTATACTTTCTATTTTGTTTGTTGATTGTTGTTGTATAAATCACCCGCTCCTTGTTGTTTGATATGTCTATTAACTCCACTAGACACTGCTTTACCTTTGGTGCACTACTATCATAATCCACAAAGTAAACTTTGCCTTCAATATTAATGATTGGCTCCATAAATAAGTTAATCATTAATTTCTGGCCTTCTTCAAGATTTCCAATATTGATGCTTGTATCTATGTCGATATAATTGTCTTGTTTTACCTTAATTCTATACTTCTTGTTTTGTTCAATAGCAATCGAGTGCAGTTGTGAAGTGTCACTATAATATATTCTTACTGCATTCTCATCAACTGACAATTCATAATTTTCCTGTGTTTTATAATTGGAAGATACTGTAATGCTCATGTCGTTTTTTTCGACTTCAAACTTATATACTTTATGGTCACCAGACGATGTTGGTGTTTCTCTATTAGATTCCAAAAAACCCTCCCTATCTACTGTTCGATAGAAGAAATCATCTGCACCTGAATTAAAGGGCAAATTTAAATTAACGATAGACTCGTTAACTTCTCTTTTGTAGGAAAAGATATCAAAGCCTCCAAAGTTGTTTCTTGCATTATTCGTACTAAAATAAATAGTGGCATTTTGTTTGTTATAAAAAGGGGTTATCTCATCGAAGGTTGAGTTAATTTCATTTGGCAATATGGAGTCTTTAACTACTTTAAAATCTGAATTTAACTCCGCAAAATAAATATCTAATCCACCCTTTCCATCAGGTTTGTTTGAAGAATAATACAGATAATAATCTTGGTTTATTTTGACGATAGAACCATAAAGACTATTATATCCCTCAACATTGATTGGATATTCAAACACTACTGGCCTTTCCCAAATTCCATCTATTTTTCTTGCATATAAAACTTGAGAGGCCGATGAATTTACACCATTTGTTTTTCTGGAGAAAATCAAAATATTGCCATCTTCAGAGACAAACACATCGCCTTGGAGTGTGTTTTCCGAATTTATATAAGTGGGAAGGATTGAGGAATCGCTATGAATCGTAACAATTTTTCTTTTTTCAATCACATCATTTTTAGTTTCCGATGCCCATTTTTTTGTACTCTGCACATAGTAGAAACAACCCTTATTATCCATAGACGGGGAAAACATTTCTGCTGTAGAGGATAATAATTGGATGCTTTTAGGTTTTTGAACACGCGCGAATTTTAACATGGAATCGCAACGATACAATGACTCGTTCAACACAATTTTAAAACTATCAGAGCTAAATAAATAATTATCTGCAAAGGTTTTAAATTCACTTTTAGAAAGCGAGAAATCTCCTTTTCTAAAATATGCTTCAGCGAGATAATATCGACAAATTGGAAACTTTAAATAGTATTTATTAATGATTGTTTTGATTACTTCTATGGCTTCACTGTACTTTTCAATTTTCAGATAGTTAAGTCCAATCTGCATTAACTGCGCTGGGCTCAACTTTTGAGAGGCAATCAAAATTTCATAATAATTGGAGGCTAACGCTATTTCGTTTTTACTTTCTAGTGTGGTTTTAGATTGTAAGTCTTTTTTGAAATTCCCTGTTGCTTGAAAATCACTCTGGGCAATCAACAACATTTGGGATATGAATAAAAAAAAGGTGAAAAAAATACGCATTATACTAAAAATAAAAAGGAGTTCTGCTTCTGCAGAACTCCTTCCAAATATATAAAATTTTATTTTATGCCCTCTCTATTTCTTTTCACCTACAACAATGAATTCTACCCTTCTATTCATTTGTCGTCCTTCAGGATTATCTGTGCCGTCTGGCTTTTTATTTGGTACTAAAGGCGCTTTTTTACCATAAGTCTTTACAACCGTATTAGAACTAGGAATATCTTTTGACAAAATGTATCTATTCACCGCTGCTGCTCTTTTGAAACCAAGTGAATCGTTATAAATATCTCGACCAATATCATCTGTATGACCACCAACCTCAACTACATAATTTGGAAACTGCTTAATAAAGGCAAGCACTTTGTTTAAGGTGTCGGGTGCTTCTGGGCGTAAACCAAATTTATCATAGTCGAAAAACACTATCCCAATTTTTGTTCCTACATAAGTGAAGGTTCTTTTTAAGGTCATTTCTGTAATGATACTTTCTGGCTTGTATTCGCCTATATTCAAAGAAACTTTTGAATCTTCAAAATCAGTCTTTTTAGCTGAAAGATAAATAGCCTCATTTTCCTTATCAATGATCACTGAAAATCTTCCGTCTTTTACAGTAGCCTTTGTCAACAATGAATTGTCCGAAGTTTTGCGAATTTCTACAACCCCCTCTTTCGTAGCCGATCTTACTCCATTGATATCTTCTGTAACGGTGCCCATCACAGTTACGTTTCCTCTTACCATTCTTGCAGTATAAACATCATCCGAACAAGTTTCACATTTCACAGCATTACCTCCTTTTCTATTAGACACCAAATATCCTAATCCGAAATTCTTTGCTGGTCTAAAATAATAATCATCTGCACTAGAGTTAATTACTGTTCCAAGATTGGATAGGTTTTTCCACTCTGTACCATCCTCGCTTTGTAGCGCTTTAAAAACATCCAAACCACCTAAATTAATTTGACCATCTGAAGAAAAATACAAAGTTCTTGACTCTGCATCAAAGAAAGGAGTAACCTCATTTCCTGTTGTATTTATTGCGCTTCCCACATTTTTAGCACGACCAAATTCACCACTTTCGCTTTTCATTGAATAGTAGATATCAAAAGCGCCTCTGCCAGACAATCGATTAGAAGCAAAATACAATATTTCTTTCCCTTCTGCATTCACATAAATCATAGGATTTTTACTCGCTGATGTAACCTCGTTGATGTTCTCATTAAGTGGTTTACCTACTGTCCAGCCTGTTCCATTGTTTTCACTTACAAATATTTTAGAACTCACTACGCCCGATTC
>Ga0208224_1000148_pt1 | contig 12756 bp, 18 predicted proteins | sample LakMenEpi26Oct09_FD_150735 | JGI IMG/M metagenome (GOLD analysis project Ga0208224, IMG submission 150735) | Freshwater microbial communities from Lake Mendota, WI - 26OCT2009 deep hole epilimnion (SPAdes) | ecosystem: Environmental > Aquatic > Freshwater > Lake > Epilimnion/Euphotic zone ... | reverse complement strand
TAGATAAACTAGTAGATGCACTTAAGTATGTTGTTAGGTATAACTCATAATGGTTATCCTAAGTAAAATTTATACTAAGACAGGTGACGATGGTCAAACCTCTAACGCTAATAACGAAAGGGTGTCTAAGACTAGCCCTATAATGGAAGCGATAGGTGCTGTAGATGAGGCCAACTCTGCTATTGGAATGGCAACCGATGAGTATAATGATGTTATTGAAAGAGTTCAGAGCGACTTATTTGATCTTGGGGCAGAGCTTGCAGGTGCTTCAACAATAACAATATCTGAAAACAGAGTAACATATTTAGAAAATGTAATTGATGACTATAATGAATATCTAGAACCTTTAAGATCTTTTGTTTTACCAACAGGACCACTGCACAATGCAAGGACTGTTGTAAGAAGGGCAGAGCGTGAAGTTTGGAAGATAGAAAACGTAAATCCAAATATTGCTAAGTATTTAAATCGTCTATCAGACTTATTGTTTGTTATGGCTAGATATCACAATAAAGGAAAAGAAAAAATGTGGGTGCCAAACAATGGGTAGAGACATAATAATTATATTTTTTTGGGGAGACATTAAGTGAAAAAAGTGTGGGTTTTGATTACTATATCAGCAACAGCAATCCTTTCAGGTTTAGCGTTATCTAAATTTTTAAAGTGGGTTGGGCAAGAAGAAGTTTTTGATTTTGACCTAAGTGATGATGTGGTAGAATAATATATGAAAACATTTTTGGCACAAGAGAAGTATCCAAAATATAAAAATATGATTAACAGCCAGACACATGTACCAGGACAAGATTTTTACCCAGTTTTAATTAAAAATCTTTTAACTGCCGATGAGTTAAAGGACCTTCAAGACATTTATGATAATTTTCCAGAAGATAGAATTAAAGTTCAGGCCTACTCTGCTCACGCTAGTATTTATCCTACCCTTAAAAATAAAGAAGATATTATAAAAAGAGTTGAAAAATTAGCAAGCGAGGCTGTTGGAGAAGAACTGGTGGTGCTAGATATTGAGGGGGCAAGGTATAGCAGAGAGTTTGGTTGGGAAGCAAAATTAGGTCCGCACTATGATGCAAGGCCAGTAGAAATGTATGTTTTAGATTTTCATGTTAAATCTAATGAAGATTGGAAATTAATTTTTGAATGTGATGAGTTTACCTTTGGAGACAATGAAGGATTACTGTTTAGCGGAACTGGAACAGTTCACTGGAGAGACCCCATACGAATTAGAGATGATTCAAGAATCGATTTGCTATTTTTTTGGTTGCAACACAAAAATCCTAAACCAATTTCTGATCAACATTCAAAAAATATGAAAGAAAGAGAAAAATTCTTTTTGTCAAACATTAATCCAGTCAGACCATTATCAAAAGATCAGTGGTGGAAACCAATTAAGATATCAGAAGCTGCTGAAAAACATCCACATTATCAAAAAATAAGCGCAGAAATTTTGAATCCAGTTATTCAAAATGAAATTTATACGCACCCTATTCTTAATCAAGAAAAAGAAATGATTTATTTATCTTGTAAAATAAAAAATAATGAAATTGTCTCTGTTAATTTAGACGAAAATATGACAAAAAAGATTTCAGAAAAGATGTTGCACATATATACGGAATCTTCTATTAAATTTTTTGATAGTTGTGTAATTAGATTGTCTAATATAGATGATAGTTTAAGCAAAATATTTCATAAAGAAAAAGAAGACGGTCAAGATTTTGTATCTATAATGTTTCCCATGTCAGAAGATGGTGAAATAAAGCTTGATATTGATGGCAAGGAATTTGTAATTAAACATGACTATTGTGTTACATTTTCTGAAAATAACCAAAACGTAATTGTAAAAAGCATAAATGCTCCAATAGATTTACTTGTTTGCAGTTTTAAAATAAACAAAAAGGATAATCAGTAATTATGGGTAGAGATATTGTAAAGAACCTTAAATTCAAAAAACATACTGGTAAGCACTTCGATCCAGAAAAATTTGCTCAATTACTTGATGAGGCGTATCGTAATACAAAAAGAGCAGATGGAGAAATGACAAAAAAATCATTTAGCCCAAGCTCTTTAGGTTACGGCCATGGAACCTGTCCAAGATATTGGTATATGGCTTTTTCTGGTGCTATGTTTATTGACGATAATGACGCAGTTGCCGTTGCCAATATGTCACAAGGAACACAGGCACACGAAAGACTTCAAAAGTTAATATCCACAATGCCTGAGTGGAAAGCGGAAGAAGAAGAGATTGTAAATGAGTATCCTCCAATTAGAGGATTTATAGATTTAATAATGGAATATGATGGCGAGACAGTCATTGGTGAAATTAAAACAGCAAAGCAAGAAGTTTGGGATGGAAGGCAATCAGAGATGAAGCCAACACCCAACCACCTTCTACAGCTATTGACTTATATGAAACTTAAAAAAGCTAAAGAAGGATTTTTTCTATATGAGAATAAAAACACTCAGGAACTTATAGTAATTCCAATTTCCATGAATGAAAAAAATACTGAAATCATTGAGGAAGCATTTTTGTGGATGTGTGAAGTTTGGGATAATTTTAAAGACGGAGATCTTCCAATGAAGCCAGCAGGAGCAACAAAATCCAAAATGCCTTGCACTTATTGCCCTGTAAAAAAAGAATGTTACTCAGGACTAATTGGCACAGTTCAGATAGAGTCCTACAAGGTTCCTAAATTATGATATGCCAAAACAAAGAATGCTCACAAGAATTTGAGCCAAAAACTCACAATCAAAAATATCATAGCGATGAATGCTGCAGGATGGCTACAAATAAAAGGATTATGGAAAAGTATTACGAAAAAAAATCTATAAAAAATGGTCTTGTTCGAAATTGCAAAAAATGCAAAACTAAGTTAAGTAGATACAACAACTCAGATATTTGCTCTGTTTGTGAAAAAAATATTATAGAGCATAGTAAAAAAATAATATGGAACTTGCTAAATGAACTTAGCTAGTTTAGTAAAATCAAAAGCAAATAGAGTACTTGGCATCGATGCCTCAACTACATCTATAGCCTTTTGTTTAATGGAAAACTCAGTTCCAATTAAATGGGGGAAAATAAATTTAGCAGGACAAGATATTTATGAAAAAATATACAATGCTAAAGTTAGAATGAATTTAATGTTAAAAGAATTAAAGAGTGATTATATTGCCGTTGAGGGTGCGATACTTGTCAGATCACCAGATGCTGTGATAAAATTATCTTATGTCTATGGGGTTGTTATTGCTGAGCTTATGTCTACTGGCGCTAAGGTTATTACCATTAGCCCATCCTCGTGGCAGGCATTCATTGGAAACAAGAATCCAACAAAAGATGAAAAATCTATTATAAGATTAGAAAATCCTGGGTACGCAGAGTCTTGGTATAAAAATCAATTAAGAAATATGCGTAAGCAAAGAACTGTAGATTATTTTAATAATAAGTATAAACTAGAAATTAATGATTTTGATGTAGCTGATTCTTTTGGCATTGCGTACTACGCCAATAATGTATTGACAAAAAGATAGGTTTTATCTATAATGAAACTATACCAAAGCAAAGAATGGCTATATCGAAGATACGTAGTTCAAAAAAAAAGTGTTACACAGATTGCTATTGAATGTAAAACCTCTGCTATGACCATACAGAGATATTTAACTAAGTTCGAGTTGATTAAGAGGAGATAATGCTTAAGCCAGTATATGAAGATGTAAAAAGCTTTAGCTGTCAGGATTTATATTTACGTTCAGTCGGAGCACCAGCTGGAATGAAAATATGGGATGCCTGTCATGAAATTGCACACATGCTAATTGAAAAAAATATTTCATACGGTAATTCAGCCCTTGAGCCTGCAAGAATATTTTCAACGGCGGATTCTAAAGAGCAATTAAAGGTCAGAATTGATGATAAATTGAATAGAGTAAGAAACAATAAAGGTTTTGCTGGGGATAATGACATAGATGATTTAATTGGATACTTGATATTATATAAAATAGCTAATTCTAATTGACATTTCAGTCAACTAAAAGTATACTTATGACATATGGAAATTGAATTATCTGATCATTTTGATCGAATGAATAAAGTAGTTGAAGAACTTTTAAAAGGAAGTAATCCTACTCAAATATCTTCATTGACTGGCTTTAAAAGAGCTGAGGTCGTTGAGTATATAGACGAGTGGAAAGCTGTTGTTAGGAATGATTCTACTTCTAGAGAAAGAGCCAAAGAAGCTGTGTCTGGCGCAGACCAACACTATGCAATGCTTATTAAAGAAGCTTGGAAAACTGTAGACGATGCAGATCAGCAAGGTCAATTAAACGTAAAGGCTACTGCGCTAAAGTTAATTGCCGACATAGAGACAAAAAGAATTGCAATGTTGCAGCAAATTGGATTGCTAGATAATCAAGAAATTGCAGATCAAATTGCAGAAACCGAAAGAAAACAAGATGTTTTAGTTTCAATATTAAGGGATGTTGCGAAGGACTACCCAGACATAAGAAGAGAAATTATGAAAAGACTTTCGCAAATAACTGGAGTGGTTGAACCTATAGAGATAATAGAGTCCAAGAATGTCATTTGATTTTTCTGATATCATCGACATGCTTGATGGCGAAGAGTTTGATGAAAAGCCAGTATCGCTAAGAGATTTTGTAACTAATGAAAAATATCTAGGTCTACCAGAACTTTCAGAATATCAATACACATTAATTGAAAAAAGCTCACAGGTGTATAAAGAGTCTACTTTAATAAAACTTTTTGGAGAAGAAGAAGGACATAGAATGTTTAAGCAAACTGCCAACGAGGTAGTTGCTCAGCTAGGAAAAGGATCTGGAAAAGACTACTGCTCAACAATTGCAGTTTCGTATATTGTATATCTATTGCTTTGCTTAAAAGACCCCGCGTCTTATTACGGAAAACCTCCTGGCGATTCGATAGACATTATCAATATTGCCATTAACGCCCAGCAAGCAAGCAACGTATTCTTTAAAGGGTTTAGAACTAGAATTGACAAATCCCCATGGTTTGTTGGAAAATACTCTGAAAAAGCTTCTGAAATAAAATTTAATAAAAATATAACCGTACACTCTGGACACTCTGAGCGTGAGGCTTGGGAAGGCTATAACGTAATAGTAGTTATCCTAGATGAGATATCTGGATTTAGTGTTGAAAATACTACTGGGCATGAGCAGGCAAAAACAGGAAGCCTTATTTATGAAATGTATCGTGCTTCCGTAGACTCTAGATTTCCAGACTATGGCAAGGTAATTTTGCTATCTTTTCCAAGATATAAAAATGACTACATCCAGCAAAGATATGATGATGTTGTGGCAGACAAAGAAGTTGTAGTTAGATCTCATAGATTTAAATTAGAAAAAGATCTACCAGATGGAACTGCGGGTAATGAATTTGATATAGAGTGGGAAGAAGATAATATTATTTCTTATAAGTACCCAGGAATGTACGCACTTCGAAGGCCAACATGGGAAGTTAATCCTACAAGAAGTATAGAGGATTTCAAAATAGCTTTTTACAAGAATGCACCAGATGCTCTTGGAAGATTTGCATGTATGCCTTCAGAAGCAATAGATGCATTTTTTAAATCAAGAGAAAAAATTGAAAAATCATTTAGTAATTTAGGAGTAGCTGTAGATCAATTTGGAAGATTTGAAGATTGGTTTGCACCAGATCCAGATAAAGAATATTTTATTCATGTTGACCTTGCTCAAAAGCACGATCATTGTGCTGTTGCAATGTCTCACGTTCAAAAATGGGTTAATATAAAAGTAACAGATACATATTCTCAGCCCGCACCAATAGTTGAAGTAGATGCCGTAAGATTTTGGACGCCAACTCCAGATAAATCAGTAGACTTTACTGAAGTTAAAGATTATATATTGTCTTTAAAAACTAAAGGATTTAAAATAAGGCTATGCACTTTTGATAGATGGAATTCACATGACATGATGCAGCAATTAAAGCAGTATGGAATAAACACAGAGTTGTTATCTGTTGCTAAAAAACATTACGATGATATGGCAATGGTGGTTCTAGAAGAAAGATTAAAAGGACCACACATTCCTTTGCTTATAGATGAATTGCTACAACTAAGAATTATGAGGGATAAGGTAGACCATCCAAGAAAAGGATCAAAAGATTTAGCAGATGCTGTTTGTGGTTCAATATTTAATGCTATATCTCATACAAGGTTTGATACAAATCAAGAAATAAAAATACATAACTATGAGTCAATGAGTTATGATAATGATTTTGGAGTTACAAAAGAAGAAGAGTACGTTCAAAATATGATAAGAGCTCCCCGAATACCACAAGAGCTCAAGGAAGCAATGGATAGGATGATGATAATATGAGCATGTATCAAGAAAAAGCAAAAGAATGTATATGTTGTGGAAAGCATGTTCCGCTTCCTATTGTTCTTAAAGACTACAATGGTGTAAAGGTTTGTCCAACAACTTATTACAATATAAAAGAATATTCCCGTATCTGGACCAGCATTGGATCAAGACCCGCAGGAGGTATCAGAAAGCATTTTTCGGAATATGTACAATCTTTAGTTGAAATAGAAAAAAGCAATGAATCTGTTTGAAGAAGATGACTCTGCTTTGTTTAAACACTATGTGGAAATTGGTGCAATAGATTTTGTTGGAGTAGAAAAAAATGGCGAAGCCATTTATAAAGTAAATGAAATTGCTAAAGACATTGCTCCAGAATTATGGAAAGCTCATACAGATTACATTGATGAAACATTAATTGGGCTATACAAAGAAAATTTAATTTCTGTTTCCTATAACGAAAATCTAGAAGCTACTTTTAGCGCAACCCCAGAAGGCTTAAGGCGTTTAAAAAAACACTACGGAATTGTTCCAGAAAGAGATTCTAAAGATGATAATTCTTGGGGTTAACGAAACCTCACACGATGCTTCTGTTTCTTTAATAGAAAATGGAAAAATTATTTTTGCGGGACACGCAGAAAGATATAGCAAGCAAAAGAATGATTGGTATATCAATGATAGTTTAGTTAATGATGCTTTGTCATATGGTGCACCTGATGCTATAGCTTACTACGAGAAACCCTTTCTAAAGGCCTCTAGGCTATTTTTAAAGGGTGGTGTAGGGGACTGGAAGCCAAGGTTTAATATAGAAGGTATCCCAAGAAAATCATTTAGCCATCATTACTCACACGCATGTGCTGGATATTATACAAGTAGCTTTTCTGACGCAGCAATTGTAGTTTTAGATTCAATTGGTGAATATAATACTTCTACTATTTGGGTAGGAGAAGGTGAAAAAATAAAATTAAAATTTAAACAAAATTACCCAGTAAGCTTTGGATTATTTTACTCAGCCTTTACCCAGTTGGTCGGGCTTATGCCAAATCAAGAAGAGTATATTATGATGGGGATGGCGGCCTACGGAGATTGGACAAAGTATTATAAGCAAGTAGATAATTATTTTCCTAGATATGATAAACAAAAATACAATTTTCACAAAGGAATTACTGATTGGGGATGGGTTTCAGAGCAGGACAAGTTTGATATTGCGGCAGCAGTTCAGGTAGTTTACGAACAAAGACTTATAGACTTTATGCGGCATGCAAAAAGTTTAACGAAAAAGAAAAATTTAGTTTTTATGGGAGGCTGTGCGCTAAACTGCTCAGCAAATACTAAGTTGTGGGAAATATTTAATGATGTGTGGATAATGCCTAACCCAGGAGATTCTGGAAGTTCTTTAGGTGCAGCAGCGGCTCTTTATGGAAAGCATTTAGATTGGCAGACTCCATACCTAGGATACGATTTGGGCGGGGAGTACCCAGTCAACAAAATAATTAAAGGTTTAGCTGACAACAAAATAGTTGCAGTTGCCTCTGGAAGAGCAGAGTTTGGTCCAAGGGCTTTGGGAAACAGAAGCATACTTGCAGACCCAAGAGATCCAGACATAAAAAACAAAGTAAATTTAATAAAAAAAAGAGAATCATTTAGGCCTTTTGCCCCAGTTGTGATGGAAGAGCATGCCAACAAATGGTTTGATATTAATTTTAGTTCTCCGTATATGCAATACGCAGTTAAATGTTTAAGGCCAGACATAATACCGTCTGTTGTGCATGCTGATGGCACATCTAGGATTCAGACGGTTAATAAAAATCAGCACCCAGGTCTTTACGAAGTACTACAGAAATGGCTGGATCTAACTGGGGTTCCAATTTTATTAAATACTAGCTTAAATGTTAAAGGCCAGCCTTTAATTAATGACGAAAAAGACATATCGGAATGGGAAAAATATTACCAACATCAAATAATTTCATAGTGGTATAATGGGTATATGTTGATACATAAGGGAAAATGGATAAAAAAAGCTGAAGACGTTACTTGCTCTATGCTTTGGAAAGAATGGTCTTCTGGTTTCCCTGATGATCCGTTGGTTTTAATAGCAAAAGAAAGAATTTCAAAATACACCAGAGAAGACTGGGACGAAATGATTAAAGAAGCACACGAATTAAACGCATATCTTGCAGAGTGTATTAATAATAAAGTGCCAGTAGAAGACCCTAAAGCAGAGCATGGATGGGATATGTTTGTAGATCATTTTGTTAAATGGTTTTTCCCAGTAAATGAAGAGTATTTAATAAGACTTAGATTACAAACTCAAGTAAATAAAAAATATGCTTTATTTTTTGAAAAGCAAGCCCCAGGACTAAACTCATACCTTTTGAAATGCTCTAAAGCTTATGCTTATAAAAGAAAAGATGCCTGGGATAGTTTGTCGACAAATAAAATATGAAAGAAAGCTTTTCTCCAAAACCTGTTAATATTGATAATATTACAAAACAAATAGGTACAGGTATCGACAACATAAAAGTTTTTGAAAATTATTTAACTGATAAAGAATCTGAAACTGCAATGTCAATTATTTCAAGGTATAAGGTAAAAGAAGGAGTAAATCATTCTTACCCAATACATACCTTAGAAGAATATACACCTTCGCAAGAAGAGCTATTATTTACCAAAATAATGAGAAAAAAACTTATTCATAAAGTAACCCTAGAATACAAAATGAAATTTGTACAAGATAAACCTTTTCTGTATATAGTTCATCCAACTGGAACTTATATTGATCCGCACACAGATATATTAGACATAGATGAGCCAGATTATGAAAACGATACTTATGAATCTCAAATAGAAAAATATCCATATTTATGGAGTGGTCACCTGTCTGTACTTGCATATTTAAATGATGATTATGAAGGTGGGGAACTGTATTTCCCAGATTTTAATTATAGCATTAGGCCTAAAAAGAATATGCTAATTCTTTTTCCAGGAAATACTCATTACGTTCATGGTGTTTCAGAGATTACTTCTGGAACTAGGTACACTATTTCTCAATGGACTCAATTCTCAGAATTTAATAAGAAATGAAGCCTATGAAGTTTCATTGGATGCACACGTTTGACTACGGAGATTCAGAAACTGAATTAGTTCAAATGGCAAGAGATTTAGAAAGAGCAAAAGCTTATTCTGTTTTATTAACATATGCTATAATTTCAACAGACTATGTTCCATTTTTGCAAAGCATGATAAGAGTATCAAAAAACCTTAAGTTTATGATGGCGTTTAGGGCTTATACAATGAGTCCAGAGTATGCAATTAGGTTTTTTAATACAATGAATGTTCACTATAAAAATAGGGTAACATTTAATCTAGTTGCTGGAAAAATGCTTGAAGATGAACAAAAAGAAGCAATGGATATGTATAATTTTGACGAGTCTTTAATAAGTACTGTCGAAAAAAGAATAGAGCTTGCGAGTAAGTGGGCAGATAAATTTTTTAATAAGATAGGTGATCAAGCGCCAATTTCTTATACAATTGCAAATTCTCCAATGACAATTGACTTGGCTAATAAATGGACAGACTATGCTATTGTACATGAGAGTAGGCTAGAGGAATCAGTTAATGAATTAAAAAATACTAAGATAGTATTAACTATTGACCCTTTAATTAGGGAAACAAAAGAAGAACTTGATCAAGATATAGCATATCACTATCAAGAGTGGACCCCTAATAAATTTGAAAAGCCTTATGTTTTAGAAAAAAGAGAGCATTTAATACGTGGAAGCATGGAAGAGGTTAAGCAGCAAATTAGAGATATATCTAATAAGTATGGGGTAGAGGACTTTATGATAGTCACAAGCCAAAAAGACATATCTAGCCTTTTGAGGCTTATGAAAGAAATGTCTGCCTGGTAGAATTTTTTAATAAATGATATAATAGTATATAGGTCGCCGAATGGGGCCTAATTTAAATTATTCGCTTGAAAGGGGAATAAAATGGTAACACATTTCGCACTGGATCTTTTTAAAGATCCATTTTTTATTGGTTGGGATCGCCACTTTAAAGATCTCGAAAAATTAATGAATACATCAACTAATTATCCACCGTACAACTTAAAGCAAGTTGGCGAAGATTCTTATGTGATTGAAATAGCACTTGCTGGATTCAATAGAGAAGACATTGTTGTAAAACAAGAAAAAAATGTTTTAACTATTACGGGAGAAAGTAAATCCGATAATGCTATTGGATATATTCATAAAGGTATTGGAGGACGTAATTTTACAAGAACATTTTCTCTTGCAGAATATGTTGAAGTAGATAACGCCACAATGCTTAATGGTCTTCTTATTGTATGGCTAACAAAGAGGGTCCCAGAAGAAGCAAAGCCAAAAATATTTGAAATTACTGATGGTGACGAACTATCAGAAATTTCTGGTCTTGAACAAGATGAATTGCTTGAGCAGGCCGAAAAGCAAGGTCTTCTAAAACCTAAAAAGAAAAAATAGTATAATAGATATCTGCACCCCTTCATCGGGGAGTCGCAGGTATGTCGGGGGAGACAGCGACACTAAATAACTGATTGACCTGAGTAAGTCTTTAAACTGCTCATTATAAATTTAAGGAGCATTATGTTTGAATATAGAGTTAAGCAAGTAATAAAGGTTGTAGACGGAGACACAATTGATGTTGATATTGATTTGGGATTTAGTATCTCTTATTCTCAAAGACTAAGGCTTGCTGGCATAGATACTCCAGAGTCTAGGACAACAGACAAGCTAGAAAAAAGTTTAGGAATTGAATCAAAAGAGTATCTTAAATCTAAATTCAAAGATGCTAAAGACATAGTGGTTAGAACTGAAAAGCCAGACAGCTCAGAAAAGTATGGTCGCATATTGGGTTGGGTTTATGTTAATGGAGATTCTAAATCACTTAATGAGCAGATGATAGAAGATGGTTATGCATGGGGATACATGGGGGATACAAAGGTTAAAGACTTTTCAATCCTTGCAGATAAGAGAAAAAAGAGCGGTAAGTAATGCCAGTATATGAGTATAAGTGCGAGTGTAACCCAGAAAAAATTGTTTCTAAAGAAAGATCTATAAGAGATGTTGAGCCATCTTACTTATGTAGTGCTTGTGGACTAAGAATGCAAAGACACTTTAGTCAAGTAGGTGTACAGTTTAAGGGAAATGGTTTTTATAAAACCGATAATCCTAAGTAACTAAGAGTATTTAAACAAACATACATGATATAATTTCTATATAACAAAAATTTTGTTATATTGGAGATCCAATTGAGTAGAAAGTTAAAATACTTTTTAGCTAGCCTTTTTGTTACAGGTTGGCTATTTTTTATTGGACCAAGTTATGCTTGGGCAACAGAGCAAGGCGGACAAGAACAAGTAGTAGTAAGCCCAGCGCAACAAGCAGTTAATGAAGCACTTGCAACCGCCACTACAGAGGTTCAGCAAGCCATTACAGCCACTGAAACAGCCTTAGTGGAGGTAACAGAAGCACAAACCGAATATTCTCAAGCTCAACCTATCGTGGCAGAGGTAGCATCAAAAATATCTTTAGCTAATGCAGAAGTAAATAATGTTCAAACCGCTATTAATACTATTAGTAGTGTTGATTTATCTGTTACCCCAATAGATCAAAGTTCTCAGGTAGTTCAAGATGCAAAGGCTACAGTAACTGTTGCAACTACCGCCATAAATAATATAACAACACAAATAACAGAGGCTCAGACAGCAATATCTGAAGTAGTCACTGCAAAAATAGAAGCCTCTACAGCACAGGCAACTGCTCAAACCGAATTAACTCAAGCAAACCTTGCTATTGATGCTGCCCAAACAGCAGTCAACAATTTACAAGCCACTATTGGAACTAGCACAAATGTTTTGGCTGGAGTAGATGATGCTGGGGTTCAAATGAATCTTCCGTTCGGAATGCAAATGGGGGGAACTGTTTATAATAACGTTTATGTTGGGTCTAATGCAACAATAACATTTGGTGTAAATGAGGGTGGCGTATACCATACAACTCCAAGTGCCCCATCCGTATCTATAGCGGGATGGGACTGGACTACTTGGAGCACAGGAACAGGTATTACCTATGCAACAACTGGTACAAGTTTAGATATTGCTTGGGACCTTCGTCCATACCCACAACAAGATGCCTCTACGCAAATGGTTCAAGTAAGATTTAATGCTGATGTAAATCCAAATAATGGTGCATGGATGGCAAGTGTAACTGCTAATGGACCAATACCAAATCAAGCAAGGTTTAATTATAGAGAAACAACTAACGGTGCACTCATTCCAATTACAGATACTAATGCTGGAGCAGGTTTTGCTGGACAAATAAGTCAAGGTGCAGCATTCACTCCATATGTAGATTCACA